>ENA-OQHL01000793-OQHL01000793.1-human-gut-metagenome-genome-assembly--contig:-NODE-793-length-19505-cov-2.754464_pt1 | contig 19505 bp, 17 predicted proteins | sample MGYA00242565_ERZ504723 | MGnify/ENA primary metagenome ERZ504723 (study PRJEB26092, sample SAMD00036211) | human gut metagenome | host: Homo sapiens | study: EMG produced TPA metagenomics assembly of... | reverse complement strand
GGTATTTGCGAAGAGAATGTGGATGAGAAGACGGCGTGTCATTTTGAAGCCCGGAAGAGGATTTGGAGATTTTAAAAGAAGGAAGAGCCGATTTCTTCAGTTTTTCCTACTACAGCACAAGCTGTGAGACGACACATACAGATGCACCAAAAGACGGGGCAGGCAATCTGGTACTCGGATATAAAAACCCATACATCCAGTATTCTGACTGGGGATGGGGTATGGATGCGGACGGACTGCGATACATTCTGAATGAGATCTATGGACGTTATCAGGTGCCGATTATGATTGTAGAAAACGGACTCGGTGCGATTGATACTGTAGAAGCGGATGGAAGCATCCATGATGACTATCGTATCGCATATTTGAAGGATCATGTCAGAGCAATGTCAGAGGCAATCGATGACGGAGTAGAACTGATCGCATTTACACCGTGGGGATGTATTGACCTTGTCAGCGCATCTACCGGAGAGATGAGAAAACGATATGGCTTTATCTATGTAGATATGGATGATGACGGAAACGGATCTATGGAAAGAAGCAGAAAAGATTCTTTCTACTGGTATAAGAAGGTCATTGCATCCAACGGAGAAGAATTAGAATAAGAGACAGGGGACTATTCGAAAGAGTAGTCCCTTTTGTGTAAAAGGTTAAAAATCTGCCACATTTTTCTGAAACAGTAAAATAATGACATAAAGTAGTAGTTTTGTAAATTTACTTTCCGAATTGATTATGTTATAATCATTACAAATCTTCAGTTTAAGGTGAAGAAGGAGGTTAAGAGAGGTATAGTCAGTAAGATTTTATTTTAAATTTTGAGAGGAAAAAGGGTATACATGAAAACAAGGAGAAAGAAACAGACAAAACGTGTTCTGGCCAGTGCACTGGCAGCAGTGGTTGCAGCATCTGCAGTTCCGGTTTCCAATTCAGTCGTTCATGCAGAAGAATCTCAGGACAGGAGCGAATTAAAGCTGAGATATACAAGCGCAGCACCGGATAGTTATGATGGATGGGAAAAATGGTCTCTTCCAATCGGAAACAGTGGAATCGGGGCAAGTGTATTTGGTGGTGTGCAGACAGAGCGTATTCAGTTGAATGAGAAGTCACTCTGGTCCGGCGGACCAAGCGAAAGCCGTCCGGATTATAACGGAGGAAACCTGGAAGAAAAAGGAAGAAACGGACAGACAGTAAAAGAGATTCAGCAACTGTTTGCTAATGGGGACAATGATGCAGCAAGCAGTAAGTGTGGAGAACTGGTAGGTTTAAGTGATGATGCAGGAGTAAACGGATACGGATATTATCTGAGTTACGGAAATATGTATCTGGATTTTAAAGGTATCTCGGACAAAGACGTTGAAAATTACGAGAGAACACTGGATCTGAATACGGCAATTGCCGGAGTTGAGTATGATAACGGGGATACACATTATACTCGTGAGAACTTTGTAAGTTATCCGGACAATGTACTTGTGACACGACTGACTGCGGAAGGTGGCGATAAGCTGAATCTGGATGTCAGAGTGGAGCCGGATAATGAAGCAGGCGGTGGAAGCAACAAAAATACAATACAGGCGCAGTCTTACCAGAGAGAGTGGGAAACAACAGTTAAGGATGCGCTGATTTCCATCGACGGACAGCTGAAAGACAATCAGATGAGATTCAGCTCTCAGACAAAGGTTCTGACAGAAGGCGGAACAACAGAAGACGGAGACGAAAAGGTCACAGTCAAGGATGCAAAGGCTGTTACGATTATTACATCGATTGGAACAGATTACAAGAATGATTATCCGGTATATCGCACAGGGGAAAGCCAGGAGCAGGTCGCTTCCAGAGTGCGTGCTTATGTAGATAAAGCAGCAGATACTGTAGTAAATGATTCTTATGATACTTTGAAACAGGCACATGTGGATGATTACTCTTCTATCTTTGGCCGTGTCAATCTGGATCTTGGACAGGTTCCTTCTGAGAAGACAACAGATAAACTGTTGAAAGCTTATAATGATGGTTCAGCAAGCGAGCAGGAGAGACGCTACCTGGAAGTGATGCTGTTCCAGTACGGCCGTTATCTGACAATTGAGTCTTCCAGAGAGACACCGGAAGATGATCCGTCCAGAGCGACACTTCCGTCTAACCTTCAGGGAATCTGGGTTGGAGCGAACAGCTCAGCATGGCATTCTGACTATCATATGAATGTTAATCTGCAGATGAACTACTGGCCGACCTATTCTACGAATATGGCAGAGTGTGCGCAGCCGTTGATTTCGTACGTAGATTCTTTAAGAGAACCAGGACGTGTTACTGCAAAAATTTTATGCAGGTGTGGATCAGGGATTTATGGCACATACCCAGAACAATCCGTTTGGATGGACTTGTCCGGGATGGTCATTTGACTGGGGATGGTCACCGGCAGCGGTACCGTGGATTCTTCAGAATTGCTGGGAATACTATGAATTTACAGGTGATGTATCCTATATGCAAAATTACATCTATCCAATGATGAAGGAAGAGGCAATTTTCTACGATAATATTTTGATAGATGATGGAACCGGACATCTGGTATCTTCACCAAGTTATTCACCGGAGCATGGACCAAGAACGGCAGGTAATACTTATGAGCAGACACTGATCTGGCAGTTATATGAGGATACTATCAAAGCAGCAGAAACTCTTGGTGTTGATGCGGATCTGGTGGCAACATGGAAAGATCATCAGTCCAGGTTAAAAGGACCGATCGAGATTGGCGATAGCGGACAGATCAAAGAGTGGTATGAAGAAACGACTGTAAACAGTATGGGACAGGGATACGGGCACAGACATATTTCCCATATGCTGGGACTTTTCCCGGGAGATCTGATCTCATCTGATACACCGGAGTACTTTGAGGCAGCAAGAGTGTCCATGAACAACCGTACAGATGAAAGTACCGGCTGGGGAATGGGACAGCGAATCAATACATGGGCAAGACTGGCAGATGGAAACCGTGCATATAAGCTGATCACAGATCTGTTTAAAAACGGAATTATGACCAATCTCTGGGATACGCATCCGCCATTCCAGATCGACGGAAACTTTGGGATGACATCAGGTGTTGCAGAGATGCTTCTGCAGAGCAACATGGGATATATCAATATGCTTCCTGCACTGCCGGATGCATGGGCATCAGGAAGTGTCAGCGGACTGGTTGCACGCGGAAACTTTGAAGTATCCATGAACTGGAAGAACAAACATCTGACAAGCGCAGAGATTCTTTCAAATAACGGAGGAACAGCAACTGTTCAGGTTCCAAATGCTTCCTTTGCAACAATTACAGATGCAAATGGAAATGTTGTAGATGTAAAAGTAGAATCTCAGGACAGAGTTTCCTTTGAGACACAGGCCGGACAGACGTATTATGTCAAAGATGTTCCTGTGAAAGGGGAGGCACCGACAGGATTATCTGCAAAACGTACAGATGATAATACAGGAAAACTGACATGGGATGAAGTCAAGACGAAAAAAGACAAAGACATTACTTACAATGTATATCGTCAGATTGAGTCCGGAGACGTACAGAAAATTGCAGGCGGTGTAGAAAAAACAGAATACATTGATAAAAATGCAGATAAGGCATTGGGTACGATCCGATATCAGGTATCAGCAGTAGTCGATGGCAAAGAGACAAAGCTCAGTGAAAAAGTAGAGCTGACAGAGCCGCTTGGAGCAGGAAAGATTGATAATAAGGATCCGCATATTGTGTATACAGGTGCATGGGGTGACTGGGACACAGCAAACGAAGGCAACTACAAGGATACGATCAAGTATCTGAACAAACCGACAGGAAAAGAGACTGTAGAACTGGAGTTTGTGGGAACAGGCATCGAAGTGATTACTTGTACAAATACAGACCGTGGAAAATACGAAGTATTTATTGACGGAGAGTCTTGCGGAAAGGTAGATACATACAGTTCTACTACAAAACGTCAGCAGGTTGTATTTAAAAAGGATGATCTGAAGCATGGTACACATACATTAGAGCTGAAAGTGCTCAATGAAAAAGTAGATGCAAGTTCTGGTACAAAAGTAGAACTGGATGCTCTGAATATTCTGGATAATACGATCACACTGCCGGAGAAAGTAGAAGTATCTACAGTTTCCGGAATTACAACGATCGGAAAAGAAGGCACTGTACAGATGCAGGCAAAAGTAACACCGGGAGATACAAAAGACAAGAGTGTTACATGGACTTCTTCTGATACAAGCATCGCATCCGTAGATGAAAACGGACTGGTGACAGTTCACAAGAAAAACGGAGAAGTGACGATCACAGCAACAGCAAATGCCGATTCTGAAGTGAGCGGAAGCTGTAAACTGACTGTGGCACTCTTTGGAGACCTTGGTTCCGGAGAGACGATCGTAGAAGATGCATCTGAGGATGGAAAGAGAAATGATGCGATTAGCTGGAGCGGCTCTGAATGGTCTGCATGGGCTGGAGAGCCGGAGAAACATCATGGAAAGACAAAGACAGAAGTTCCTTCAACTGGAAACCAGGCAGGTAAATATTTTGAATATACGTTTACAGGAACTGGAATTGAAGTTTATGCACAGAAACATGCAAACTTTGCAAGTTATGATGTAAGCATTGATGGTGGAAAAGCTGAAAATGTATCATTAGCGGGATCCGGTGGAGGAGATCCACAGCAGAAGATTTTTGAAGCAAATAATCTTGAGAACAAACAGCATACAATCAGATGCACAATTGTAGCTCGTGACGGAAAAACACAGGCAAACCTTGACTACTTAAAAATCTTCGCACCGGTACAGGCAGCGGAGGTGAATAAAGCGGATCTTCAGACAGCCATCGAAAGCGGGGCCGGACTCATAGAGGGCGCATATGATGCGGACAAATGGGAAGCATTTAAGGAAGCATACAAAGTGGCAGTAGAAGTAATGAATAATGCGGATGCAGATCAGGATGCGGTTGAAAAAGCAGCAGCAGCTCTGAATGCGGCGATGGAAGCACTTGGAGATCCAAATGTTCCGGAAATCGGAGAAGTACAAGGAGAAGCAGTACATGTTGAAAGTTCAGCTGTGATTCTGGAATGGGGTCAGGTAAAGGGTGCAGCATCTTATCTTGTAAAATGGAATGATCAGGAAGTCAAGACCTCAGATACGCGAATCCGGATTGAAGGATTGGAATCGGGTGTGACTTATGACTTTAACATTTTTGCGCTGAATACAAAAGATGTGCCGTCTGAAAATGCGATTGAAATTCACGGAATTACAACAACAGATGTGGTAAAACCGGGAGTCGCTACAGAAATCAAAGCACACCTGTTGATGAGGATTCAGCAAAGCTGACATGGACAGCACCGGCTGACACAGACGTGGCAAGCTATAATATTTATCAGAATGGTGTGAAGATCGGGGACAGTAAGAACACAGAATTTACAATGGATAAACTGGAAGTCGGAACTGTTTATGAGGTACGTATTACAGCAGTAGATAACGCAGGAAATGAATCAATTCCAGCTCCATTTAAGTTTACATTTACAGAGCCGGAAAAAGAGAACTTCACATTGAAGGCAGCAGCGAATGCAGAAGAAATGGGAATCGTGAGTGTAGAACCACAGCAGGATTCCTATGAAGCAGGAACTGAGGTAACAGTCAAAGCAGAAGCGAAGGAAGGATTCCGCTTTGTAAACTGGACAAAGACCGGAACAGAGGAAGAAGTCAGCACAGAAGCAGCATACAAGTTTGCAATCACAGAAAATACAGATCTGACTGCAAACTTTGTGAAAGAAGAAGTGCCAGAAGAAATCTTCCATGTAACGATCAAAGCCAATGACAATACAATGGGAACCGTAACCATTGATTCAGCAGACGGAAGCTACAAAAAAGGAGAAAAAGCAGAAGTTATCGCAGTGGCAAACGAAGGATTCCGTTTTGTAAACTGGACCGATGCAGAAGGAAACGTGATCAGTGAGTCCAATCCATATGTATTTGAGGTGACAAAGGATCTGGATCTGACTGCAAACTTTGAAAAGATCCCTGCAGAAAAATATACATTCTCTGTTGCAGCAAATGATGAGAAGATGGGAAGCGTTGCAGTAGAACCGCAGCAGGATACCTATGAGGCAGGAACCGAGATCAAGGTGAGTGCAGTGCCGGCATCCGAGGATTATGAATTCGTAGGCTTCACAAAGAAAGGAACTCAGGAGATTGTCAGCAAGGACAATCCGTACGTATTCCAGATCCAGGAAAATATGGACCTGACTGCAAACTTTAAAGAAGTAGAGCATTCCTACCTGATCTATGTAGAGTCACCGGATCCGCAGATGGGAACGGTCACAATGGATCCTGCAAATGAAGGAAACATCTACAAAGAGGGAACAGAGATCACGGTGAAAGCAGAGCCGAAAGCCGGATATGAATTTGCCCAGTGGCTGGAAGTGACGAAAGCAGACGGAGAAGAAGTACTTACACCGGTAGAAGGTGCTCAGGCAGAATACAAATTTAATGCAGAGTCAGACCGTGTACTGCGTGCCGAGTTTAGACTGGCTCCGGTTCCGGAAACATACTATCGCGTTGTGGTACAGTCCAATGATGAGAACATGGGAACGGTTTCCATGGATAAAGAGGACGGTGCCTACAAAGAAGGCGTGACAGCATATGTGAAGGCAGAAGCCAAAGAAGGATTTGAATTCGTGGGCTGGAAAGAAAAAGGACAGACCGAATATGTATCGAAGGATGCAGAATATCAGTTTACGGTGACAAAGAACACCGAACTGATCGGAGAATTCAAAGCAGTGGAAGCACCGGATGTTCCGAGTGCACAGAAAATCTTGAATGATATCCTGGCAAACAATAAGATTCCATCAGAAGTGAAAGCAGGAACAGAAAGACTGGTTCTGCCGGAAGTTCCGGAAGGAAGTAAGATCGAGATCGTGGCAGTGAATCCGGAAGGAATCATCGGACTGGATGGAAAGGTAACAACACCGGAAAACGATACGGATGTGATCGTGACCATTCAGGTAACGGATACAAACGGAGCAACAGCCAAAGCTGATGTGAAGGTTCTGGTAAGAGGAGAAAAAGCCGATCCAAATCCAAACCCGGATCCAGATCCGAATCCGAACCCGGACCCAGGTCCGGACGACGATAACAACGGAAATGATAACAATGGTGGAAATGATAACAACAACGGAAACGATAACAACGGCGGAAATGACAACAACGGCGGAAATGACAACAACAGTGGAAACAATAACAATGGCGGAAGCAGCAACAGCGGAAGTCATAACAATGGAAGTACATCCGGTTCACACTCTCAGAGTGTGCAGACAGGAGACAATGCCAATGTGATCATGTGGGCAGTACTTCTGGTGGCAGCAGTGGCAGCTGTTGGCGCAGTAGTGATTATCAGAAGAAAGAAAAAATAATGAGCAGATAATTGGAGTAAAGACGTTTAACAAGGGAAGATGCCTGTTTTAGGATGGGCATCTTCCCATATTTTTTTGCAGAAGCCTTAAAGATGCTTGAACAACACCGCAAGAACCATCCGAAATCCCATAAAAACCGCAATTTTACTCAACTTTTTCAAATATAATTGTGCTATAGTAAACACAATCATATGAATACAGGAGGAGCACAGCATGGTAAGAAAAGGATTTAAGATGAAGTTATATCCGGATATGGCAGAGGAGTATGAAAAACGTCATAATGAACTCTGGCCGGAAATGAAAGAGATGATCCACGAGTACGGCGGACGCAATTATACGATTTTTCTGGATCGTGAAACCAATGTTCTGTATGGATATATTGAAGTTGAGGATTTGAAAAAATGGGACGAGAGCGCAGATACAGCAATCAATCGCAAATGGTGGGATTTTATGGCTGATATCATGGAGACGAACCCGGACAACAGCCCGGTGTGTACAGATCTCCATGAAGTCTTCCATTTAGACTGATCACACGAGCAGATACTTTTTGCATGTCTCGGAAATCTTTGGGAGAAATCCCGTATTCTTTTTTGAATGCCCGGAAAAACTGGAGTAGTCACCGAAGCCGAAGGTCTGATAGGCTTCGGTGATACTCATTTGTCCGAGAATGGCTTCCCTGCAAAGGGCAAGCCGTTTTTTTGTAATGTACTGGTGAATCGACAATCCCAGATTATCCTTGAATACATGGGCAATGTGGTATTTGCTGACAAAAAATTCTCCGGCAAGCTTTTCAAGGGAGAGATCTTCGTCAAGATGTTCCTCAATGTATGCAGCAACATTCTGATACAGGGATTCCTCGGTCCGGCTTTTTTGTGGATGAAGCCGTTCGTAGACGAGACGGTTCAGATATAAAAGCAGATCATTGACGTAAAGCGGAATCTGGGCATCCCGTCCAAAACGGTCAGAACGCACTTCTTCGATCAGGCGCAGCAGTTTTGACTGGATGGCATTGAATGTGATCCTGTCTGTTGGAAAAAAGTAATTCTGACTGACCTGCACATGCTGCATTAAATAAGCGTAATCTTTGGAAATCTGCAGCAGATGGTTGCAGTATTCCTGACTGATCCAGAACACAAAACGCCGGTAGGGAGAGGCCGTGCTGTGAATGATCGGGCGATGTGGGATATGTGGCGGGACCAGCATGATATCTCCGAAATGGATCGGGTAAACTTCGGTTCCGATCTGAATGCTGACATCACCTTCCATAAAAAAATAAAATTCATAATAATTGTGGGAATGCAGGTCTACTTTGGACAGATTGTGGTCATTATAATAGTAAAGTTCGAAATCTCGTGACAGCATATGCTGTCTTGTAATAAATGCTGTCTGCAGATTTTTTTTCATAAAAACTCCTTTAAAAGTATGTGCTGATTTTTGCAGCACATGAATTTCTTTTTTTAGAGTAGCATGAAACAACAAGATTTGCAATGTATACAACAACTAAGTCAATGGTATTTTAGACAGTATTTTTTATAATGAATGTAACAACACGATTTCAGAAAAGGAAGGTATGATAACTATGGAAATGACACTCAGATGGTATGGAGCTAATTTGACACAGTGACTCTGAAGCAGATTCGCCAGATTCCGGGAGTAACAGGAGTGATCACAACACTGTATGATACAGCACCGGGAGAAGTGTGGAGCCGCGAACGTATTCGTGCAATGAAAGAAGAAGTAGAGGCAGCAGGGCTTCATGTAGCGGGAATTGAAAGTGTAAATGTGCACGATGCAATCAAAACAGGCGCACCTGAGAGAGATCAGTATATCGATAACTACATCGAGACACTGGAAAACCTGGGAAAAGAAGACATTCACCTGGTGTGCTACAATTTCATGCCTGTATTTGACTGGACAAGAACAGAGCTGGCAAGAATGCGTCCGGATGGATCGACAGTACTTGCTTATACACAGGAAGCAGTAGATGCACTGGATCCGGAAAAAATGTTTGATTCTATCGCAGGTGATATGAACGGAACGGTGATGCCGGGATGGGAGCCGGAAAGAATGGAGCATGTCAAAGAACTGTTTGAGATGTACAAAGAGATCGATGATGAGAAACTGTTTGAAAATCTGAAATATTTCCTGGAGAGAATTATGCCGGTTTGTGACAAATATGACATTAACATGGCAATTCATCCGGATGATCCGGCATGGAGCGTATTCGGACTGCCTCGTATCATCATCAACAAGAAGAACATTCTCCGTATGATGGAAATGGTAGACAACCCGCACAATGGTGTGACATTCTGTTCTGGTTCTTACGGAACAAATCTGGAGAACGATCTTCCGGATATGATTCGTTCCCTGAAAGGAAGAATCCATTTTGCACACGTGCGTAACCTGAAATTCAACTCTCCGACAGACTTTGAAGAGGCAGCACACCTGTCTTCTGACGGAACATTTGATATGTATGAGATCATGAAGGCTCTTTACGAAATCGGATTTGACGGACCGATCCGCCCGGATCACGGACGTATGATCTGGGATGAAGTGGCAATGCCGGGATACGGACTTTATGACCGTGCACTGGGGGCAACTTACTTAAACGGCCTGTGGGAAGCAATCGAGAAAGGAGCCAGATAATCATGAGATTAAGTGCAGAAGGACTGAAAGACAGAGCAAAATGGGAAGAGGCGGGATACGCCCTTCCAAAATTTGACAGAGAGAAAGTGACAGAAGCGACAAAAGAAAATCCGTTCTGGATCCATTTCGGTGCGGGAAATATTTTCCGTGCATTTCAGGCAAATGTGGTACAGAACCTGTTGAATGACGGCATTCTGGATCGCGGTCTGATCGTTGCAGAGGGATTTGACTATGAGATCGTGGAAAAAATGAACCATCCTCATGATGATTACACAATTCTTGTGACACTCAAAGCAGATGGAAACATTGAGAAAACAGTAGTCGGAAGTGTGGTAGAGTCTTTGACTGTCAACACAGAAAATGCATCTGATTTTGCACGTCTGAAGGAGATCTTTGCCAAAGACTCCCTGCAGATGGTGACATTTACGATTACAGAAAAGGGATACAGCCTTGTAAACGGAAAAGGGGAACTGCTTCCGGATGTAGAGGCAGACTTTGTAAGCGGACCGGAAGCTCCGAAGAGTTACATCGGAAAAGTGGCAGCGCTCCTTTATGCGAGATATCAGGCAGGAGAAAAGCCGGTGGCAATGGTCAGCATGGACAACTGTTCCCACAACGGAGATAAACTGTATGCAGCGATCAATACATTTGCAGAGAAATGGGAAGAGAACAAACTTACAGATGCAGGATTCAGAGCATATGTAAACTGTAAAGAAAAAGTGACATTCCCATGGACCATGATCGACAAGATCACACCACGTCCGGATGCTTCAGTAGAAGAACTTCTGAAAAAGGATGGAATTGAAGAGCTGGATCCGGTGATCACATCCAAGAATACGTATGTGGCGCCATTTGTAAATGCAGAAGAGTGCGAATATCTTGTCATCGAAGATGCATTTCCGAACGGAAGACCAGAACTGGAAAAAGGCGGCCTGATGTTTACAGAGCGTGAGACAGTAGACAAAGTGGAGAAGATGAAAGTCTGCACCTGCTTAAATCCTCTGCATACAGCGCTGGCAGTATTTGGATGTCTGCTTGGATATGAAAAAATCTCGGACGAAATGAAAGATGAGGAACTCAAAAAATTAGTGGAGACAATCGGATACAAAGAAGGTCTTCCGGTTGTAGTCAATCCGGGAGTACTGGATCCGAAAGAGTTTATTGATACAGTTCTTCAGGTTCGTGTTCCGAATCCATTTATGCCGGATACTCCGCAGCGTATTGCAACAGATACTTCTCAGAAACTGGCAATCCGTTTTGGAGAGACGATCAAAGCATATGCAGCATCCGACGAACTGGATGTCAAAGACCTGAAGCTGATTCCGCTTGTATTTGCGGGATGGCTGCGTTATCTGATGGGCGTAGATGACAGCGGAAAAGCATTTGATTTAAGTCCGGATCCGCTGCTTACAACTGTCTGCCCATATGTTGCAGACCTGAAGTTGGAAGAAGGACAGGACGTAGAGAGCGCAGTATCAGAAGTGTTGAAGATGAAACAGATTTTCGGTGTGGATTTATATGAAGCAGGACTTGCAGAACTTGTATGTGGATACTTGAAAGAAATGACAAAAGCACCGGGAGCTGTTCGCGAAACACTCAAAAAATACGTGTAGGAGGAAGCAGTATGAAAGCATTTATGGATCAGGATTTCCTTCTGGAGACGGAAACTGCTAAGATGCTGTATCATGATTATGCAGCGAAGATGCCGGTTTTAGATTACCACTGTCATATCAGTCCGCAGGAAATCGCAGAGGACAGACAGTTTGAAAATATTACCCAGGTATGGCTGGGAGGTGACCATTACAAATGGCGTCAGATGCGTTCGAATGGAATCGAAGAGCGCTATATTACCGGAGATGCGTCCGATCGGGAGAAATTCCAGAAATGGGCAGAGACACTAGAGCGCGCGATCGGAAACCCGCTGTATCACTGGAGTCATCTGGAGCTTCAGCGCTATTTTGGATATCATGGCGCATTAAATGCGAAGACAGCAGAAGAAGTATGGAATCTTTGCAATGAAAACTGCAAAGCCCGCAGATGAGTGCAAGAAATCTGATCCGCCAGTCCAATGTGACATTGATCTGTACAACAGATGATCCGGCGGATGACTTAAGATGGCACAAACAGTTAAAAGAGGATGATTCTTTTGAAGTGCAGGTACTCCCTGCATGGAGACCGGATCTGGCGATGAAGATTGAAAAGCCGGGATTTGCCGCATACCTGAAAAAACTGGGAGAGGCAGCCGGTATGGAAATTCATTCCTTTGCAGAGATGAAGAATGCCCTGACAAAGCGCATGGAATTCTTTGATGAGATGGGATGCCGCGCATCGGATCATGGACTGGACTATGCCATGTATGTGCCTGCTTCCGAGGAAGAAATCGAAGCCATCTTTGGAAAAAGGAATGGCAGGAGAGCCGATCAGCAAGAAGAAGAATTAAAATATAAGACTGCATTTATGCTTTATGCAGGAAGAGAATATCATCGTCTGGGATGGGCAATGCAGCTTCATTACGGATGTAAACGTGACAATGACGTAAAACGTTTCCGCAAGCTTGGACCGGATACGGGATTTGACTGTATTGACACTTATACGCCATCTGCACAGCTGGCAGATCTGCTCAATGCACTGAATGTAACAGACGAGCTGCCAAAGACGATTCTGTACAGTCTGAATCCAAACGATAATGCAGCCATCGGAACGATCATCGGATGTTTCCAGGATGCCGGTGTCGTAGGAAAGATCCAGCAGGGAAGCGCATGGTGGTTCAATGACCACAAGCAGGGGATGATCGATCAGATGACATCCCTTGCCAACCTGGGACTTCTCAGTAATTTTGTGGGAATGCTGACAGATTCCAGAAGCCTTTTTGTCTTATACAAGACATGAGTATTTCAGACGGATTCTCTGCAATCTCATCGGCGGATGGGTAGAAAACGGAGAGTATCCGGCAGATGAAGAGATTCTTGGAAGAATTGTGCAGGATATCTCTTACAACAATGCAGTAAGATATTTTGGATTTGAGGTATAAATAAAAAGAAAAATGAGGAAAGAATCAAAACAGGTTCTTTCCTCATTTTTAAATTAATTTCCCAGTTCATTCTGAATCCGTTGTTTGGTATCCAGGATTAGATGGGTAAACTGTTCCATCCGTGCGTCATCCATCCGGTCTTTCGGTGCAGATACGCTGATGGCATACGAGGGTTTTCTGTGAAGGCCTTTCAATGAGACGGCGATACAGCGCACACCCAGTTCATTTTCTTCGTTATCCATGGCATAGCCGTTTTTGCGGACATCTGCGATCAGATTTTGAAATTTGACGAAATCGACAACGGTGTAATCGGTGAGCTTTCGAATTTCGCTGTGATCCCAGATTTCTTTTACTTTTTCATCTTTCATATCTGCCAGCAGCGCTTTTCCAACTCCGGAGCAGTACAAAGGAATTGATTTTCCGACCATAGAGATTAACCGCACGGAATTGTGGGAAGCCTCTACTTTATCAATATATACTGCATTCAGACCATCCAGCTGGACCAGGTGGACCGTTTCATTGGTCTGTTCTGCAAGTTCTTTAATGTAAGGGCGGATCAGATCGATGATATTATTCTGGGCCAGAATCTGGTTGGCGATTCCACAGAATTTAAATGTCAGACTGTATTTCAGTGTCTCCGCATCCTGCTTTGCATATTCCATACAGATCAGGGAGTTTAAGATACGGTGGACGGTACTTTTATTGAGATTTAATTCCTTGCTCAGTTCCAGAAGTCCGATCGGACCGGTACGGGCAAGGCATTCTATGGTATGAAAATACGTTCCGATACCTGTATTGGGATTTTTTTCTTCCATAAGATCACTCCTGTAAAGTCCGGTGCTCAAAAGAGCGCCGAGTATCATTCAGTGGTTATTGTAGCACAGTTTGGGAAGAAGAGTAAATCAAAAAAATAGTAAAGTAAAAAAATGCAAAGAATGGCTTGACAATCCATAGAAAGTGAGTATAATCCAAAATTAAAGAGTTCATATTACGAAACATAGTTCCATAATGTGAAACAAACAACGTGATTCAGTGATAAGGAGAATGACCATGAACGAAGTATTAGAAAAGATTCAGAAAATCGGGATTGTTCCGGTTGTTGTATTAAATGATGCGAAAGACGCAGCACCTTTGGCAAAGGCACTCTGTGACGGCGGACTTCCATGTGCAGAAGTTACATTCCGTACAGAAGCAGCAGAAGAGTCTATCCGCATTATGGCAGAGCAGTTCCCACAGATGCTGGTAGGGGCAGGTACTGTTCTGACAACAGAGCAGGTAGACCGTGCAGTTGCAGCAGGAGCAAAATTCATCGTAAGTCCAGGATTAAATCCAAAGGTTGTAAAATACTGTATTGAAAAAGGAGTTCCGGTGACACCGGGAACAGCAAATCCAAGTGATGTAGAGCAGGCAATCGAGCTTGGATTGGAAGTTGTGAAATTCTTCCCGGCAGAAGCAGCCGGCGGACTGAATATGATCAAGTCCATGGCAGCACCTTACACAAATATGAAATTTATGCCGACAGGCGGAATCAATGCAAAGAACATCAACAGCTACCTTGCATTCCCTAAGATCCTGGCATGTGGCGGAAGCTGGATGGTAAAAGGAGATCTTGTTGCAGCAGGAGAATTTGATAAGATTACAGAGCTGACAAAAGAAGCAGTGATGACAATGCTTGGATTTGAACTGAAACACATCGGAATCAACTGTGAAAATGAAGAAGAGGCTGAGAAAACAGCAGGAACATTCGCTTCTTTATTCGGATTTGAGAAGAAGAGCGGAAACAGTTCTGTATTTGCAGGAAGTGCTGTAGAAGCAATGAAGAGCCCATACCTTGGAGCAAAAGGACACATTGCAGTAGGAACAAACAGCGTAGATCGTGCAGTAAATTATCTGGAGTCTCAGGGCGTAGAGTTCAATATGGACAGTGCAAAATACAAAGACGGAAAACTTACAGCAATTTACTTAAAAGAAGAAGTTGCCGGATTTGCAGTACATCTTGTACAGAAATAAAAAATTATTAAAGGAGAATAATAATGAGTAAAAAAGTAGTTACATTTGGAGAAATTATGTTAAGACTTGCACCAGAAGGATATTATCGTTTTGTGCAGGCAGATACATTTGGAGCAACATACGGCGGTGGAGAAGCAAACGTAGCAGTTTCTCTGGCAAATTATGGATTTGATGCTTCTTTCGTAACAAAACTTCCGACACATGAGATCGGACAGGCAGCAGTAAATTCTTTGAGAAAATACGGTGTGGATACATCCAAGATCGCACGTGGAGGAGACAGAGTAGGTATCTACTTCCTGGAGAAAGGTGCTTCTCAGAGACCATCTAAAGTAATTTATGACCGTGCAGGTTCTTCTATCTATACAGCATCCAAAGAAGATTTCAACTGGAAAGAAATCTTTGAAGGAGCAGAATGGTTCCACTTTACAGGAATCACACCAGCACTCAATGACAATGTAGCAGAAATCTGTCTGGAAGCTTGTAAAGCAGCCGGTTGACTGGGATGCCAAGGATATGGAGATTGATTCCGGAACCATCGACTGTATCTGGAACGGTTTCACCATGAACGGCAGAGAAGATGCCTACACCTGGACAGAGCCCTATATCGACAACAGTCAGGTATTCGTCGTAGCATCTGCTTCCGGTGTACAGAACAAGGAAGAACTGGCAGGCAAGGTGGTAGCAGTACAGAAGGATTCCTCTGCGCTGGCTGCTCTGAACGATGAAGAAAATGCAGACAACATTGCACTGCGTGATTCCTTCTCCCAGCTGATCGAATATGCGGACTACAATACCGCTTTCATGGATCTGGAGCAGGGTGCGGTAGATGCCGTAGCCATTGATATCGGTGTGGCACAGTATCAGATTGCGCAGAGAGAAGAAGGAAAATTCGTTATGTTGCAGGGCGAGGACAACAAGCTGGCTGTAGAGCAGTATGCAGTAGGTTTCCTGAAGGGTAATGATGAACTGAGAGATACCGTACAGAAGACACTGGACGAAATGGCAGCGGATGGTACCTTCGCACAGATCGCTGAAAAATGGGGACTGACCGACAGCGTATGTCTCGGTAAATAATCAACTAAGGATAGTTAAGGAGTAGAATTCATGAGTTTGCTGACCATGAGTGCCCAACTGGCAGAGGGCTTTCTGATAACGGTGGAAATATTTGTACTGACCCTTTTGTTTTCCCTTCCTCTGGGGCTGATCGTAGCCTTCGGAAGGATGTCAGGATGTAAGGTGATCCGCATTATCTCCAAAATATACATATCCATCATGAGAGGAACCCCTCTGATGTTACAGATCATCGTGGTGTATTTTGCCCCCTTTTATGTATTCCGCATGCAGGTGGGAACGGGGTATCGTTTCCCGGCGGTGATACTGGCATTCGTGATCAATTATGCGGCATATTTTGCAGAGATCTACCGTGCGGGCATTGAGTCCATACCGGTGGGGCAGTATGAGGCTGCGGAGGTGCTGGGCTACAGCAAGGCACAGACTTTCGTGAAGATCATTCTGCCGCAGGTGGTGAAGCGGGTTCTCCCGCCAGTGACCAATGAGACCATTACGCTGGTCAAAGATACATCCATGGCATTTACCATTTCCATTGCGGAAATGTTCACGGTGGCAAAGCAGATCGGAGCGGCACAGACCAGTGTGCTTCCCCTGTTGGCAGCAGGTGTGTTCTATTATATCTTCAATCTCGTGGTGGCTTCTTTCATGGAGTATCTGGAGAAGAAGACATCTTATTACAGATAGGAGCAGTGCGGAAATATGGTCCTTTTGGAAATGAATCATGTGAAAAAAGTTTTGACGGCAACGGGGTGCTGAAGGATATATCCCTGAAGGTTAACGAAAGAGAAGTTGTCTCCATCATCGGCCCCTCCGGTTCCGGCAAATCCACATTGCTTCGCTGTGCAACGCTTCTGGAGAAAATGGACGGTGGTGAGCTGATCTATTTAGGGCAGACGGCAGCTTCGGAGAAAACGGATAAAAACGGCAGAATACAGTGCGAATATGCGTCCAAGGCAGAATTACATAAGATCCGGAAATGTTTCGGACTGGTGTTCCAGAATTTTAACCATTTTTCCCCATTATACGGTGATGAAAAATATCATCGATGCGCCGATCCATGTGGATAAGGTAAGCCGCACAGAAGCCGTGGCGAGGGCGGAGAAGCTTTTAGCACAGTTGGGACTGTCGGATAAGGCAGATGCCTACCCTTACCAGCTGTCCGGTGGACAGCAGCAGAGAGTATCCATAGCCAGGGCACTGGCACTGCAGCCCAGGATCCTGTTCTTCGATGAGCCGACCTCGGCACTGGATCCGGAATTGACGGCAGAAGTATTAAAGGTGATCAGACAGCTGGCAAGTGAACATATGACCATGATCATCGTAACCCATGAGATGCAGTTTGCAAGAGAAGTATCCGACCGCATTATTTTCATGGAACAGGGTGTGATCGTGGAGGAAGGTTCTCCCGAAGCACTTTTTACAACGGAAAATGCCCGGGTTCGGGAATTTATCGGAAAGTTGCAGTAAAAATATATTGATTTTTTTTTCGCAAATCTGTTTATCTATTAGGTGTGGGTGTATCTTGCCCACACCTGTTTCAATAAAAGACTGAAAAACATAAGAATGCGAGGACTGATGGTATGAGCGTACAGGAAATGAAACCGATCAAGGAAGGCAAAGTTCGTGAGATCTATGACAACGGAGACACCCTGATCATGGTGGCAACTGACCGTATCAGCTGCTTTGATGTGATCTTGGACAACACAGTAACAAAGAAAGGAACTGTATTGACCCAGATGTCGAAATTCTGGTTTGATATGACTGAGGATGTGATTCCCAATCATATGGTATCCGCTGACGTTAAGGATATGCCCGAATTTTTCAGACAGCCGAAATTCGACGGCAACAGCATGATGTGCAAGAAGCTGAACATGCTCCCCATCGAGTGCATCGTTCGTGGATACATTACCGGAAGCGGCTGGGAAAGCTACAAGAAGAACGGTACCGTATGCGGTATCAAGCTTCCGGAAGGTCTGAAGGAGGCAGATAAGCTTCCCGAGCCCATCTATACCCCTTCCACCAAGGCAGAGATCGGAGATCATGATGAGAATATCTCCTATGAGCAGAGTGTGGAATATCTGGAGAAGCGTTTCCCCGGCAAGGGCGCAGAATATGCGGCCAAGCTTCGTGACTATACCATCGCTATTTATAAAAAATGTGCGGATTATGCACTGACCAAAGGAATCATTATCGCAGATACCAAGTTCGAGTTCGGACTGGATGAGAACGGCAACATGGTACTGGGGGATGAAGTATTGACTCCCGACAGCTCCCGTTTCTGGCCGGTAGACGGCTACGAGCCCGGACATGGCCAGCCTTCCTTTGACAAACAGTTCGCCCGTGACTGGCTGAAAGCCAACCCTGAAAAAGGCTGGAAGCTGCCGGAGGACATCGTGGAGAAGACCATTGACAAATACCTTCAGGCTTACAAGATGCTGACAGGCAAGGATCTGTAGGGTACGGTTTTTTAGTTTTTTTTTCACGGGGCAGGCAGGAAAGGTAAGGCTTACAAGTGACGGACAACATTTATATTCAGACAGAAAATAATGACAAATTAAAGGAAGAATGTGGCGTTTTCGGCGTGTATGATTTCGACGGACACGACGTGGCATCCACGATTTATTACGGCCTTCTGGCATTGCAGCACAGAGGCCAGGAAAGCTGCGGTATTGCCGTCAGTGACACGAATGGGCCCAAGGGCAAAGTCTTAAGCAGCAAAGACATGGGACTGGTCAATGAGGCATTTACACCGGAACAGCTGGAGAAGTTAAAAGGTGACATCGGTGTGGGACATGTCCGCTATTCTACAGCGGGAGGATCCACCAGAGAGAATGCACAGCCTCTGGTACTGAATTATGTAAAGGGTACTCTGGGACTGGCCCATAACGGTAACCTGATCAATGCGCCGGAGCTTCGAAGAGAACTGGAGTATACCGGTGCTATTTTCCAGACCACCATTGATTCCGAGGTCATTGCTTATCATATTGCCAGAGAGCGTTTGAATTCCAAATCGGTAGAGGAAGCTGTGGGCAGAGCCATGACGAAGATCAAGGGAGCCTATTCCCTGGTGGTGATGTCTCCCAGAAAGCTGATCGGCGCCAGAGATCCTTATGGATTTAAGCCGTTATGCATCGGCAAGAGAGACAATGCGTATTTTCTGTCCAGCGAGACCTGCGCTCTGGATACGGTAGGTGCCGAGTTCGTCCGGGATGTGCTTCCCGGCGAGATCGTGACCATTTTCCCCGGAGAAGGGAATTGAGTCCGATACCACCCATGTATTAAAGCCTGCGGAGACCGCCAGATGTATTTTTGAGTATATTTATTTCGCC
>ENA-OQHL01000788-OQHL01000788.1-human-gut-metagenome-genome-assembly--contig:-NODE-788-length-19613-cov-3.648722_pt1 | contig 19613 bp, 22 predicted proteins | sample MGYA00242565_ERZ504723 | MGnify/ENA primary metagenome ERZ504723 (study PRJEB26092, sample SAMD00036211) | human gut metagenome | host: Homo sapiens | study: EMG produced TPA metagenomics assembly of... | reverse complement strand
ACCAATACTCGGAAAATTTTTATCCTTTTTATCAATAAATGCGATTGCTTTAATATTTTTCATTTCAATAACAGGATTATTAATGATAATATCATACCGTATTTTTTTATTTGATATTTTATTAGTAATTAATTGAATTGAACAATCATCACAGCTTTCATCAAATGAAGTAGACTTTTTTAAACGATTATAATAACTAACATATTCATTATATTGTTTTTTTGAATAAGATGTTGTATTTTTTTGACTTGAACAACCTAATAAAATAAATAAAGATAAAAAAATAATTAATCTATTTTTCATATAATCACCTTTTATATTATAACATAGAGACAATAAAAAAAAATTAAATAGGAAATAATCCTATTTTAATTTAAAAGTTCCGCACTCTGTTTCTTGCTCATCACATGGTGAACTACAATTACATTTTGAAACTTTAATCTCATTGGCTAAACATTTATTATTAGAATCATGATATGCACATGTCGTAACTGAACATCTTACATCTTTTGCCATATGTTTCACCTCCGTTAATTATTTTGACCAATAATATAAAATCTATGCAAAAATAAAAGTCCTTTTATTTAGGACCTTTATCATCATATTCAATTAAACAACTAAAAGAGTATTCTAATTCAGATGAAAAACACATTGCAACACAATAATGCATCCGTATTATATGATATCCCAGTTTAAGAAAATCATTAATTTCATCTTGTAAGTCTAATTCATGAGTACATTCTATAAGTTTAACTTTCATAAACAAAGTATAATCTACAAAAGTTAAAAAAATTGTCATTATTGGTTAATTTCTACAGCAAATTCAACTTCAAAATTTTTACCAACAGGTAATTCAACACAACTTTCTTTTTCTTTAAATTCACCATTAAAATCAGTATAGTCAGCATGTCCAACCCATGGTTCAATAGCAATTAATCCACCAACATGTTTTGCGGCCCAAAGTCCAACATGATCAAAACCATTCATATGAAAAACAATTGATTTATCATGATTTAATGATTTAAGAGCAATATTTTCTGATTTAAACTTTTTAATAACAATTGCATCTGTATTAAAAAGCTCTTGTCTAACAAAAAATCTTTTTTCATTATCAAAGAAAGGTTTTTCAACTCTTGACATACCTCTTTTTTCAACATCAATTATTTTTCGATTGCATGTTTCGTTTTCTGAAAATTCTAAATAATAATCATTGCTTGATTTATTTTCCATAAATGGACAAGCAAAAGCAGGATGTCCTCCAACTTGGAAATAAATAGGTTGATGATCCGTATTTTTGACTTCAATATGACATGTTAATTTATTTTCAACAAGTCTATATGTGACATTTAATTCAAATAAGAAAGGATATTGTTTTATAATTTCATCATTAGATTTTAATGAGAATATTACTTCAGTATCACTAACTTGATTTGTTTCAAATTCATTGTGTCTTGCAAAACCATGTTGTGTCATATGATACTCTTTACCATTAATCACACATGTATCATTTTTTAATGCTCCAATAATTGGAAATAAAATAGGTGCACTGTTTGCCCATTGAGATGCATCTCTTCTCCACATATAATTCAATTGATCTTTTTTTCCTTTAATTGAAATAATTTCTGCTCCTTTTGGATGTAAAGAAACAGTTAATAAATCATTAGATAATTCTACCATAATAATCCTCCTATCAGTATTTTCATTATATCATAAAATAAATTCTAAAAAAAATGAAAAAGATTATTTCTAATCTTTTTCATGTAATGAATTAATAATACTTTCAATTTTATTTCCATATTCTAAAGAAGTATCTAAAACAAAATGTAATTCAGGACACTTTCTTACTTTTAATTTTTTAGCAAGTAAATTACGAATGAATCCTTTAGATCTTTCTAATGCTTCCATTCCTTTTTCTTGATTATAATTTTTTCCTAAAAAAGTAACATACACTTTAGAAATAGATAAATCATTTGTTGTTTCAACAGCGGTAATTGTACACATACGTAAATCTCTATCACGTACTTCATTTTGTAAAATCAAAGAAACTTCTCTTAAAATTTGAGTATTTATTCTATCTGTTTTTAATGACATAAGACTCAACTCCTATTTCTTTTCTACTTCTTCCATAACATAACCTTCAATGATATCGCCTTCTTTAATATCATTATAGTTTTCAATGTTTAAACCACATTCAAAACCAGCATTGACTTCTTTAACATCATCTTTAAAACGTCTAAGTGAAGCAAGTTTTCCTTCGTATACAACAATACCATCACGAATCAAACGAATACCACAGTTTCTTTTAATTGAACCATCGGTAACATAACATCCTGCGATATTTCCTACTTTACTTGCTTTAATAACTTGTCTAATTTCTGCTTGACCAGTAATTACTTCATGGTATTCTGGTGCTAACATACCTTTCATTGCAGTTTCAATTTCTTCAACCATTTTATAAATAACATTATGAAGACGAATTTCAACATTTTCTTCTTCTGCCTTATTTCTAACTTTTGCATCTGGTCTTACATTAAAACCATAAATAATTGCTTGAGAGGCACTTGCTAAAATAACATCAGATTCAGAAATTGCACCAACAGTTGAACGAATAACGTTAACACGCACACCATCTACATCGATTTTTTCTAATGAAGCTTTTACAGCTTCTGCAGTTCCTTGTACATCCGCTTTAACAATAATATTTAAATCAATAATTTGACCTTCTTTAATTTGAGAATACAAATCATCAAGAGATAAAGCAGCTCCAGAATTACGATCTTTTTCAATTTTAGCTTTCATACGTGTTTCACCAACACTACGTGCTTGTTTTTCAGTTTCGAAAACCATAAATTTATCACCGGCAACAGGAACTTCATTTAAACCTGTAATTTCTACTGGTGTACCTGGTAATGCTTCTTTAATAACACGTCCTTTATCGTCTAACATTTGTCTTACTCTACCATAAGCAGCACCAACAACGATTGGATCACTTGCACGTAAAGTTCCGTTTTCAACCAATAATGTTGCAACAGCTCCTCTACCTTTATCAAGTTTACCCTCAACAACACTACCATATGCATAACGATTAGGATTTGCTTTTAAATCAGCTAATTCAGCAACAACCGTTAATGTTTCTAATAACTCTTCAATACCAATTTTCTTTTTAGCAGAGATTTCACAATAAACAGTATCTCCACCCCATTCTTCAGGTAATAATCCTTCTTCAGCCATTTCAGCTTTGATTCTTTCAGGATCAGCACCTTCTTTATCAATCTTATTAATTGCAACAACGATAGGAACTCCTGCAGCTTTTGCATGGTCAATAGCTTCTTTTGTTTGAGGCATCACACCGTCATCAGCAGCAACAACGATAATAACAATATCAGTCACTTGTGCTCCACGTGCTCTCATTGCTGTAAAAGCTTCATGACCTGGTGTATCTAAAAATGTAACTTTTTTACCGTTTACTTCTACTTGATAAGCACCAATATGTTGAGTAATACCACCAAATTCACCATCAACAACTGCAGATTTTCTAATAGTATCTAGTAATGTTGTTTTTCCATGATCAACATGTCCCATAATTGTTACAACTGGACATCTTGGTTGTAAATCAGCTTCATCATCTACAACTTCAATATTTTCAAAATTAACTTCATCTACTGGAACATGTTTTTCACATTCACAACCATATTCTAAACAAATTAATTCAACTTGTTCATCATTTAATGATGAATTGATTGTTACCATAGTTCCTAATAAAAATAATACTTTTATAACATTAGCAGGTGTTTGTCCTAGCTTTTCAGCTAGTTCACCAACTGTAATTCCTTCTTCATAGGAAATCACACCATCTTTTATTACTGATGTTTCTTTCTTTGCAGGAAAGTTTGATTGTAATTGTTTCTTCTTTTGAGAACCTTTTTTCTTTTTAAATTGTTTTGCCATAAAATCAACCTCCTATCAATTCTTTTATTTTTTTCGCAAACCCTTGATTTGTAATACCTAATGCAACGCGATTATTTTTTCCAACTGCTTTTGAAATGGTTTCAATATTTTCATCAACAATGAAATAATCAACATGATAAAAATGACATTTATCAGTAATTTTTTTCTTAGTATTAGCACTAGCATCATTTGCAATAACAACAAGTTTTGTTTCATTTGCAGCGATACTTTTTATCAAAGTTTCTCCTGAAACAATTCCCTTTGCAACATTAGCAAGCCCTAATAAATTTAAATATTTTTTATTCATCACAATATTTTTTTAACTCCTCAAAAATTTCATCAGGAATTTCTACTTGTAAAGAACGAGATAAAACTTTTTTCTTTTTAGCAATTTCGATTGCTTCTAAGCTTCTTTTTAAATAAGCACCTCGTCCATTCATTTTACCAGTAGCATCTACAAATACTTGACCTTCTTTATTTCTTACAACACGAATTAACTCTTTTTTAGGTAATTGTTCATTTGTTGCAAGACATTTTCTAAGTGGAATTTTTCTCATTCTATCTCATCCTAATCTTCATCATAATATTTGTCATATTCGTCATAGTCGATATCTTCATCATATTTACTGTATTCATCATCTTCATAATCATCAAAATCTTCATAATCTTCTACATCAGATTCTGAAGTGACTTCTTCAACTTCATTTTCGATATTTTCTTTTTCTTCAACAACAGTTTCTTTTTCTTCTTGGTTATCTAGCATTTCTTGAGCAAATTCATCTTGGAATGTTTCATCAACAGGTAATTCTTCTTTTTGTTGAATTTGTTCCATTAACCCTAATTCAGTTGCTTCAGATAATGATTTAATATCAATTTTCCATCCAGTAAGTCTTACTGCTAAACGAGCATTTTGACCACGTTTACCAATAGCTAAAGATAATTGATCATCAGGTACAATAACTAACGCACTGTGTTTTTCTTCATCAACAGAAACAGTTAACACATCTGAAGGTGATAATGCATGTGAAATATATACAACTGGGTCACTTGACCATTCAACGATATCAATCATTTCACCATGTAATTCATCAACAACGTTTTTAACTCTTGAACCCTTAGGTCCAACGCAAGAACCAATAGGATCTAATCCTTCAACTGCAGTGTATACAGCAATTTTACTTCTTTCACCAGGTTCACGAGAAACAGATTTAATTTCAACTGTACCATCATAAACTTCAGGAACTTCTAATTCAAATAATCTTCTTACAAATTGTGGTTCCGTTCTGCTTACAACGATATGTGTTCCTTTAGTTCCACGATCAACGTCACTTACATATACTTTGACATGTTGTCCTTCATGTAATGTTTCTCCAGGGATTTGTTGATTTAGTCCTAAAAATGCTCCAGTTTTTCCAATATTGATAATAGCAAATTTAGGTTCAACACGATCAACAATACCTGTAATGATATCATCTTTTTTATCAGCAAATTCATTATATAATGTTTCTTTTTCAGTTTCGCGTATTTTTTGTCTGAAAAGTTGTTTTGTTTGAATTGCTGCTAAACGACCAATATGATCTACATCTGCTTCAGTTTCTACAATATCACCCACTTGATAATTTGGGTTGATATCATGTGCTTCATCTAAAGATACTTCTAAATCTTCATCTTCTAAATCATCAACAACTGTTCTAATTTCAAATAATCTAATTTTTCCAGTTTTTTCATTAATTTCTACACGTACATTTGCTTCTGGAACCATATAATTTTTTTTATAAGCTTTTGCAATTGATTCCTTTAACATTTCTAAAAATACGTCTTTTTCAATACCTTTTTCTTCACATAAAGCATTTAAGGCGCTCATAAATTTTCTGTTACTAGCCACTTTTATTTCCTCCTAAAATTTTACAGCTAATCGTATAAATTGAATGTTATCATAATTGACAACAATTTTTTTCTTTATATTTTTTACAAGATATTCAAATTCTAATTCTTGATTATCAACAGATTTTAAATATCCTTCAACTTCATATAATCCGGCTTTAGGATTTTTAAATTTTGCATAAACATATTCACCAACAGATTTTTGAACTTGTTCAAAAGTTTTTAATGGTTTTTCAATTCCAGGTGAAGAGACTTCTAAAATGTATTCATCTTTAATTGGATCAGTTTCGTCAAGTTTATCACTAATTAACTCACTTACCGCAACACATGTATCCATATCTAGATACCCTTCATTTTTTTCGATATAAATACGTAAATACATTTCATTATTATCTTTTACATATTCAATATCATCTAAATAACAATCATTTTGTTCGATCAAAGGTAAGACCATTTCTTTAATACTTTCCAATAACTCCATTTTTTCACCCCATTCAATAATAAAGAGTGGGTTCCCCCACTCGTTTCTCTTTATGAAACTATAAGTAATATAGCACATTTTTCATTTATAATCAAGTCACTAGAAAAGTGATAATTGATTTTCTTCTTGCATACCATCAAAAACACCCATTTTTGTTAGTTGTTTAATATGCGAATTGTTCAATTTAGTCCTTTTAATCACGTCTTCTTTAGATAAGAAAGAACCATGTTTACGTGCCTCAATAACAGTATTAGCTACCGATTCACCTAATGAATCAACTGAACTAAACGGTGGAAGTAAGCCACTTGGATCATCTGGATCTAAAATGAATTTATTGGCATCAGACTTTTCTAAGTTTAAAGGACTAAAATGGAATCCTCGATCAATCATTTCTAACGCAATTTCAAACACATCCCACAATCCTTCATCCTTATTTGAAGATTGTCTGTTTTCCCTTAACATTTCAATTTCTTTTCTTCTTGAAAGAATAGCATCTTTACCAGCAACTAATGTTTCAATATCAAAAAAATCACATCTTGTGGAAAAATATACTGCATAATATTCTCTTGGATAATATAATTTCCACCAAGCTACACGAATAGCTGATAAAACATAGGCTACCGCATGGGCTTTAGGGAACATGTATTTAATTTTCTTACATGAATCAATATACCATTGAGGAACATTGTATTCTTTCATTAATTCTTCGTATTTCTTTTCTGGGAAAACTGCAGGTGATTTTCCTTTACGAACACATTCCATGATGTCAAAAGCATCTTTATTAGGAAGGCCTTTTTCAATCAAATAAACCATAATATCATCACGACATCCAATAACTTCTTTTAAGGTACATGTTCCATTTTTAATCAACGTCTCTGCATTACCTAAATAAACATCTGTTCCATGTGAAAGCCCCGAAATGATTACTAAATCATTAAAAGTTTGTGGTTTTGTCTGATCTAACATACTACGTACAAAGGTTGTACCAAATTCAGGTAATCCTAAAGCACCGCTCTTGCAATTGATATAGGATAAATCAACACCTAAAGCATCACTCGTTGTAAAAAGTGACATAACTTTTGTATCGTTTGTTGGAATTGTTTTAGGATCAACACCTGTTAAATCTTGTAACATACGAATAACGGTTGGATCAACATGTCCTAAAATATCGAATTTCAAAACGTTATCATGAATAGCATGGAAATCAAAGTGAGTCGTACGCCATTCAGCAGATAAATCATCTGCTGGATATTGGTAAGGCGTGAAATCAAAAACATCATAATCTCTAGGAATAACAATAATTCCCCCTGGATGTTGGCCAGTCGTACGTTTAACGCCACCACACCCTCGAGCAATTCTTTCAAGTTCAGCACTACGTACTTCATTATCAATTCCTAATGTTTCAGCATATCCTTTTGCATAACCATAAGCTGTTTTTTCAGCAACTGTAGAAATTGTTCCCGCTCTAAAGACATGATCTTCTCCAAAAATAGTTTTAGTAAATGCATGAGCATTTGCTTGATACGCTCCCGAGAAATTTAAGTCGATATCAGGTACTTTATCCGCATTGAAACCTAAGAAAGTTTCGAACGGGATATTATGTCCTTCACCTTTCATTGGTTTACCACATACAGGGCAAATCTTATCAGGTAAATCATAACCATCAGCAGCAACACCTTCTTCTAAAAATTCACTATGACTACAATGAAGACATAGATAATGTGGTGGTAACGGATTTACTTCTGTAATTCCTGACATTGTTGCAACGAATGAAGATCCTACCGAACCTCTGGAACCTACTAGATAACCATCATCATTTGATTTTTTTACTAGTAAGTGGGAAATATAATAAATAACCCCAAACCCATGTTTAATGATATTACTTAATTCTTTTTCTAATCTTTTTTCCACAATTTCAGGTAGTTTTTCACCATAAAGTCGATGTGCTGTATCATAACAAATCTTTGTTAAATTTTCATCTGCATTATCAATTGTTGGTGTAAATAATTTATCATGAATTGGTCGAATTTCGTCAACCATATCTGCGATTTTGTTTGTATTTGTTACAACATATTCATATACTTCATCCGCTGGTAGATAATCATAACATTTTAACATTTCATCTGTTGTTCTTAAATATTGAGATGGTGTAAATGCACGTGGATTTTTTCGGTCACATAAAGGATGAGCACGATGTCCAATTCCAATTTTGGGTTGTGATATAAAAACATCTCGATAAATTTTATCCTTTTCATCTAAAAAATGGACATCTCCAGTAGCTACAATAAGTTTATTTAATTTTTTTGCTGCTGTAATAAGACGTTTTATTGAAATAATTAAATTTTCTTCAGATTCAATTTGTCCACGATCAATTAAATGATAGTAATCTTGAAAAGGTTGTATTTCCACATAATCATAAAATTCTAACAATTGTTCCAACTTTTCATCCGAAGAATTCAAAGCTGCTTCAAAAACATCTGAACGATAACAGCTAGTCCCATATAGCAATCCTTTACGATAATATTCCAATCTTTCTTTTGGAATACGAGAACCATCATGGAAATAAGTTGTATTTGCTTCAGAAACAATTTTAAACATATTTTTTAAACCTTCTTTGTTTAAAGCAAGTGCTGTCATATGATATGGGAAAACGATTTTATAAGCATCGTCTTTTTGTAATTTATTTAAATCAAGTAAATTATAATTTCCACTTTGCATAATAGAATGTAACATCGTTGTAAATACAGCACCTAAAACTTCAGCATCATAATCAGCTCTATGTGCTACATCATCGTCATAATTTACACGATAAACACGACATACATTTCCTAAACGGTAAGATTTCATTGGTTTCATAATAGCTCTTGCTAATGCCAAAGAATCAATAACCGGATTAGTTATAGGTTTTTGGTTTAACCTCTTTAAACTTTCATTTAAAAAACCAATGTCAAATTTAGCATTGTGAGCCACTAAAATAGCATCACCAAAGAATTCTAATATTTGTGGTAAAAACTCTTTAATTGTTGGTGCATCAGCAACCATTTCATTTGTAATATTTGTAAGTTGAGAAACACGTGTTCCAATCTTTTTACCAGGATTTACAAAACTTTGTAAGCGATCAATCACTTCACCATTTTTAATTTTAACTGCACCAAATTCTGTAATCCCATCATGGATAACAGAAAAACCAGTTGTTTCCAAGTCAAATGATACATATGTGGCATCTTCAATAGACATATCTTTTTCATTAAAAACAATATTAAAATAAGGTTCTATCATATTTAATTCAACACCATAGATCATCTTAATGCCCGCTTTTAAACTAGCTGCTTGAGCTTCAGGAAATGATTGAACGTTTCCATGATCAGTAACTGCAATTGCTTTGTGTCCCCATTTGGCCACTTGATTAATATAATCCGAAACATTGCCTATTCCATCCATTGCTGACATCTTAGAATGTGTATGAAGTTCAACTCTTTTAACTTTCGCAGTGTCTTGCCTTCTTGCTGGTTCTTTAATAACTTCTATTTGACGAGCCATCATAACTGTTTCTCTCGCATAATTATCTAAACGAATTTCTCCTGTTGCTTTGATCCACACTTTACCTTTATCTAGTACTTTAATATCCTCTAAAGTATTAGTTGTATTGTTTTCAAAGCGTTTTACCATAATTGAATCCGTATAGTCAGTGATCCATAATGTTTGAATATGTTTTCCTGCACGTGTTTTGATTAATTCAGTTTTAAAGACATACCCTTGAATCGTACAATTATTTTCCATCGTTTGACTGTTAATTTCAGATAACTTTAAAAAAGTTGCATCACCCTTTGCTTTTCGATAATTATTTTTATAATCTACAGTTGGTTTTACTGGTTCCGATTTTTTTATTTCGGACATATCTATTTTCATTGGTTCATAGCTATCCATTTCTTGTAATAAATGATTTAATTCATCATTATCTTGTTTAACATAAAAACTAAAATCTTTCTCTATTCCAATTTCCACAAAATACTTTTTAATTGTTGATTTTAATTGTTGGAATTGTTCCAATTGTATTTCATTTAACAAACCAATCGATATAGTTTGTTTAATTTCAATATCTTCGATTTTCAACGAAGAAAATAATGGTGAAATTTGTTTTAGTTTTTCAATAATATACCCTAAATAAAGTGAAACATCTTTTGACTCAAAATTAAAATCATCATAACAAATTACAAATTCAGCCGGGTAAGGAAAATCAAGACCATGATCAAGTAAGAGTTGATACTCTGTAAATGGAATCAAATCCTTACTCAATATATAAAATGTATAATGGTTATCATGACGTACAATAACTTTTTTCAATGAAGCATGTAATAAAACATTAACATCTTCGATTACATTCAATTGTTTTAATAGTATTATTAATTTATCATATTACACCTCAAAAATCTTACCTATTATAACACAAAAAAAAGCTTACGCCCTTTTTTAGAAAAATTTTCCAATTATCATTTATAGTTTACAAAAAATCATTAGGCCAAAAAACAAGAATTAGTCCTGCCATTTGTAAAGCATATTTCATTTTTGTTGGAATTTCTCGACGAATAAATTTTTTTCAAACTAATGCAAATAATACTTGACTACCATCTAGTCCTGGAATAGGAAGTAAATTAAACATTCCAATATTTGTTGATAGTAAAGCAGTCAATGACAACAATGTACTAATTGAACCAGATTGTGTAACTTGTGCAGTCACTGTATAAATTCCTACTGGGCCAGAAAGTTGTGAAACAGTATGTGTTAAATCTGTAATAAGTTTTCCTAATGTTGTAAAAATCAATAATGCATATTCTATAAATTGATTAATTCCTTGTCTTATAGCCTCAATAAAAGTCAATTTTTTAGTAGCCGCTGTTATTCCAATGACATAAGACTTGGATTCACTATTGTACTTTCCTTCAACTGTTTTTTCAATATTTTGATTCCCTCTTTTAAGGGAAATTTGCATTGTAACTGTATCTGTATCTAATTGTAAATTTTCATTAGATAAGACAGATTGAATATCTGAAAATGACGCAATGATATGTTCTTCACCATTAATTGTGATTTTATTAATGGTGTCTCCAGCTTGAACTCCCAGCATTATAAGCACCATTGTTTTTAACAACACTTCCAATTTCAGAAGTATTTGTTTGTACTTCAACAAACGAATAAATACCAATTAATAAAACAAGGGCAAGTACAAAATTCATAAAAACACCAGCTAACATAATAATGCATTTTTTCCATGTTTTAATTCCTTTTAGAGTTCTTTCATAAGGAACATCTTTCATTAATTCGCTGTCTTCTTGATCAGCTTCACCTGCCATTGCAACATAACCACCAATAGGAAGTGCACGAATTTGATAATCTGTTTCTCCTTTTTTCTTAGAAAAAAGTTTAGGACCCATTCCAATAGAAAATTCAGCACAATAAACACCAAATAATTTAGCAGTTAGAAAATGTCCTAATTCATGGATTAATACAATAGCTCCTAGTATTACAAAAAAGACAAGAATATTTATAATCGTCTGCATGTTTCATTTATCTCCTTTAAAACAAAATCTCTCGCCCATTGATCAATATCTAATAATTGATCAATAGTTGGATCTTCAACCAACTCATGAGCATTCATAGCTTTTTCAACTAATTCCTCTATTTGTAAAAATTCAATTTTTCCTTCTCTAAACAAAAGATTAGCCATTTCATTTGCACCATTTAAAACACATGGTAAGCTTCCACCTGTTTTTCCAGCGCGATATGCTAAAGAAAGCGCATGAAATCTATTGAAATTTGGCTTTTTAAAAGTAAGCGAACCAAGTTGTGTTAAATCTAATGATTTACCATTAACTAATTTTTTTTCTTTGTGGATAAGTTAACGCATACTGAATAGCTAAACGCATATCAGGTGTTCCCATTTGCCCAATGACAGAAGTATCTTCAAACTCTACAGCAGAATGTAAAATACTTTCTGGATGAATCAAGACTTCAATTTGATCATAATCTACATCAAACAACCATTTTGCTTCCATGACCTCTAATCCCTTATTAAATAAAGTAGCACTATCAATCGTAATTTTAGCCCCCATTGACCAGTTAGGATGATTCAACGCTTCTTTAACAGAAACACCTACAAGTTCTTCTCTTGTTTTATCTCTAAAACTTCCGCCACTTGCTGTTAATAAAATACGTTTGATTTTATTCATCTCATTTCCTTGAAGCGATTGGAAAATTGCTGAATGTTCACTATCTACTGGTAATAATTTTACACCATGTTCTTTAACTAATTTTGTAATAATATGTCCTGCAACCACAAGTGTTTCTTTATTAGCTAAAGCAATATCTTTTTTAGATTCAATAGCATGAATTGTTGGTAACAAACCTGCAAACCCTACAATTGCATTTAATACAATATCAACTTGATCAATTGTTGCAATTTCATCTAAACCAGCACTACCAAATACAAAACGAATATGTGGATATTTTTCTTGAAGATAGTTACAATCCTTTTCATCGATAACACAAACAACTTGTGGATTGATTTTTTGAATTGTTGTTTCAAGTAATACAATATTTTTGCCCGCAGACATTGCAACAACATTAAATTTATCTTGATGATGCAAGCAAACATCAACAGTTTGTTGACCAATAGAACCTGTAACACCTAAAATCGTAATATTTTTCATTATCTATAACCCCACAATCATTAAAAAGAAACTAAAAATCAATACATTAAAAGTTAAACTATCAATACGATCTAAAATTCCGCCATGTCCTGGTAATAATTTTGAATAATCTTTAACTTCAAAATATCTTTTAATGGCACTAAAAATCAAATCTCCTATTTGACTTGTCATTGTCATTACAATAATTGCTGGTACAATAATCCAATGATGTGCCAATATTCCTGTAAAATATGCAAAAACCAATCCTAAAACACTTCCTAGAACAATTCCACCAATTGACCCTTCAATTGATTTTTTTAGGAGATAATCTTGGAATCAACTTATGTTTACCAAAAGCCATACCAGCAAAATAAGCTCCTGTATCACTACCAAAAGTTGCAATTGCTAATAACAATAAATATTCCCAACCATAGTCAACTCTTAAAACAAGTAACGCATGTAATCCAGAACAAACAAGAACACCCATCGTAAAAACATAAGCACTTCTTTCAATATTACATTTATCATCAAAAATCATACATGCTAAAATAACCGCTAAATAAACCAAAATAGAATAGCTAGAAATAAGTAATTGATTTCTGTTAAATAAAAATCCTGTAACAAAAAATAAACCAACAATGATATACATATACATTCCAATACGTGGTCTAGAACAAATATGTAACATTTCATAAACACTAAGACCCATTGCAACCCCTATACAATTTTATAAAAATACCCCCAAAATGACTGCTGGAACTACAATTGCAATCAAGCACAGTGCAGTAATAATTCTTTCTTTCACTATTTTAAACCTCCATATCTACGATCCCTATTTTGATAAAGCCAAATTGCTTTATGTAATTCTTTTTCATCAAATCTGGCCAACAAACAGGAGTAAAAATAAACTCTGCATAAGCAAGTTGCCATAACATAAAATTAGATAATCTTTGTTCTCCACTTGTTCTTACCATTAAATCAACATCAGGTAAATTCGCAGACATTAATGTTGAACCAAAATAATTTTCATCAATATCCTCAATATCAAGTTTCCCATCTTTTACATCTTGTGCTATTTTTTTAGTTGAACAAACGATTTCATCTCTACTACCATAAATAAAAGCAAAGCAAAGTTTTAGTCCAGTATTACCCTTTGTTCTTTCTATAGCAGTATTGATAATATCTCTTGTTGCCTTTGGAGCTTTTTCTAAATGCCCAATCATACAAATTTGAACATTATTTTCAATTAATTCTTTTAAATAAAGTTCAAAAAAATTTTTTGGGTAATTTAAATATAAATTGTACTTCTTCTTCAGGACGAGAAAAATTTTCTGTAGAAAAAGCATAAACTGTCATTGCTTTAACACCAAGTCTATTAGCCTCTAAAGCAATCTTACGAATTGTCTTTGTTCCTTCGTTATGGCCATAAGTTCTTGGCATCATTCTCTTTTTAGCCCAGCGTCCATTGCCATCCATAATAAAAGCAATATGTGCTGGTATATTATTCATGTCTAATTCATAGTTTTCAATTTGATCATTCATAGAATAATCCTCCTTAAAGTCATGATTGATTATAACATAAAACCATAAAATAAAAAAGCGCCTAATAAGACGCTTCAATAATTATACAGTCATAATATCTTTTTCTTTTACTTTACCAATTTCATCAACTTCTTTAACAAATTTATCAGTTAATTTTTGAACACGATTTTGACCGTCTTTAATTTCATCTTCACTACCATCGCATTTTTTAATTTCATCATTAGCATCACGACGAATATTTCTTATAGCAACTTTAGCATGTTCAGCGAATTTCCAAACATTTTTTGCATATTCTTTACGTCTTTCTTCTGTTAATGCTGGTACAGTAATACGAATAATTTCTCCATCATTTTGAGGAGTTAAACCTAAATCAGCTTCATAAATTCCATGTTCGATATCTTTTAAAGCAGATTTATCATAAGGTTTAATTACTAATTGTCTACCTTCTACAACAGAAACACCAGCCATTTGATTAATTGGTGTTGGTGATCCGTAATAGTTGACCATTACACGGTCTAACATTGCAGGAGTAGCTCTTCCAGTTCTAACTGTCGCTAAATCTCTTTGGTAAGCTTCGATTGCTTTTTGCATTCTATCACTTGCATCATCTAAAATCATATTTATCATATTATTTTCCTCCAGAGATAGTTGTTCCTATTTTTTGTCCATCACAAGCTTTGGCAATATTACCATCTTCTTGCATATTAAATACACATAAATCAATATCGTTATCTTTACATAATGTAATAGCTGTTTGATCCATTACTTTTAAATCTTTTACTAAAACATCACTATATGAAATCTGATCAAATTTTACTGCAGATTCATCTAATTTAGGATCAGCAGAATAAACACCATCGACCCCATTTTTAGCCATTAAAATAACATCAGCATTGATTTCAGCGGCTCTTAATGCAGCTGTAGTATCAGTTGTAAAATATGGGCTTCCAGTTCCAGCACCAAAAATAACGATTCTACCTTTTTCTAAATGTCTAACCGCACGTCTTCTAATGTATGGTTCTGCAATTTGTCTCATTTCAATTGCTGAAAGTAAACGTGTTTGAACTCCTAGTTGCTCTAAAGCATTTTGAACAGCTAAACCATTCATTACTGTTGCTAACATTCCCATATAATCAGCAGAAGAACGTTCCATACCCATTTGTGCACCAGTAACACCACGCCAAATATTACCACCACCACAAACGATGGCAATTTCAACACCTAAATCTTTAGCTTCTTTGATTTGTCTTGCAATATCGGCTACAGTATTAGCGTTTATACCAAAATGATCATCACCGGCTAATGCTTCACCACTTAATTTTAATAAAACTCTTTTATATTTCATAAAATGTTCTCCTTTTTTAAAAAAAGGACACACTTGTAGTGTCCTTAAAAAATTATTGTTTCATTTGTGCAGCTACTTCTTCAGCAAAGTTTTCTTCTTTCTTTTCGATACCTTCACCAACTTGGAAACGAGCCATTTCTAACACTTTAGCTTTTCCTAAGTATTTAGCAACTGATTCTTTTGGTGTTTTAATGAATTCTTGATCTAATAAACACCATTCAGAGAATACTTTATTTAATTTTCCACGTTTAATACCTTCTAATACTTTTTCAGGTTTGTTAGCTAATTTAGGATCATTAGCCATAATTTCTGTTTGAACTGCATCTTCTCTATCTTTTTCAACTTGTGGAATTTCATCTTGTGAGATATATTTTGGATTGATAGCAGCAACATGCATAGCAATGTCTCTTGCTTTTTCTTCATCACCGTCAGCTAATTTAACGATTGATACCATTTTTCCACCCATATGTGAATAAGCACCAAATACTTCATCATCATTTTTAGTGAAAGTTTTAATTCTTCTTAAAGATAATTTTTCACCAATTTTTCCAGATGCTTCTGCAATTGTAGTTTCTATAGTTTTTCCATCAACTTCAATTGCTTTTGCAGCTTCTAAATCAGCAGGGTTATTTGCAGCAACTGCTTCACATACATTATTTACTAATGCAACGAATTCAGCATTTTTTGCTACGAAGTCAGTTTCAGAGTTAACTTCAACCATAGCAGCTACATTTCCGTTAATAGCGAAAGCAGATAACCCTTCAGCAGCGATTCTATCAGCTTTTTTAGCAGATTTTGCGATTCCTTTTTCTCTTAACCAGTCGAATGATGCTTCGATGTCACCATCACATGCTTCTAATGCTTTTTTACAATCCATCATTCCAGCACCAGTTTTTTCACGTAATTCTTTTACTAATTTTGCACTAATTGCCATTTTCTTTTCCTCCATGAATTTTATTTTATTAAAAAGGGAAAGCTTTGCTTTCCCATCACAACATATTTATGATTTCCAGCCTTGAGATTATTCTTGAGTTGGTCTAGATTCTCTTCTTTGAGCTGGTCTACCAGCTTTATTTCTTGGCCCTCTTCTGTTGTTGTTTTCTACAGAAGATACAGCATCATTCATAGTAACTTCTTTTTCATCTTCATCTTTAACATAAGCAACAGTTAATGGTTCACTTTTAGCTTCACAAATTGCATCTGCCATAGCAGCAACAATTAATTTAACAGCTCTAATAGCATCATCATTTGCTGGGATTACATAATCAACTTCATCAGGATCACAGTTAGTATCAACAATACCAAATACAGGGATTCCTAAGATTCTTGCTTCAGCAACAGCGTTGTGTTCAGCTTTAGGATCTACAACGAATAAAGCACTTGGTAATCTTCTCATTTCTTTAATACCACCTAAGTTCTTTTCTAACTTAGCAGCTTCTTTTTTTAGTAAGATAACTTCTTTTTTAGGTAATAAATCGAAAGTACCATCTTTTTCCATTTTTTCTAATTCAACTAATCTTCTAATTCTTTTTTGGATTGTTTTGAAGTTAGTTAAAGTTCCACCTAACCAACGTGAGTTAACATAGAAACTTCCAGAACGGATTGCTTCTTCTTTAACAGCTTCTTGAGCTTGTTTTTTAGTTCCTACAAATAAAACTTTTCCACCTTTTTCGGCAATTTCATTCATTGCTTTATAAGCTTCATCGATTTTTTTAGATGATTTTTGTAAATCAATAATGTAAATTCCGTTTCTTGATGTAAAAATGTATGGAGCCATTTTAGGATTCCATCTTCTTGTCTGATGTCCGAAATGAACACCTACTTCTAATAATTTTTTCATTGAAATTACTGACATGTGTAATTTCCTCCTTTTCGTTTTTTTCCTCCATTATTTCAAACATTTACCACCATCAGGCACTAGATAAATGAATTCATAATGTGTGTATTTTTTAATACCTGAAACATAATAGCATAAGATTTAAAACAAAACAACCCTTTTTTATGCTTTATTTCGAGGATGTGCCTTTAAATAAACATTTTTCAAATGTTCTTTTGTAACATGAGTATAAATTTGTGTTGTCGAAAGGTTTTCATGACCCAATAATTCCTGTACAGTTCTTATATCTGCTCCCGCATTCAATAAATGCGTAGCAAAGGAATGTCTGAAAGTATGTGGATGTATTTTCTTGGTTGCATCATATTCTCTGCCAATACGCTTTACAATATCCTGTATTCCTCTATTGGTCATTTGTTCTCCTCTTTTATTAACAAAAACATATGGATGATCTTCTGAATTTACAAGTTTCCCCCTTACTTCTTCTATATATTTTAATAACCATTCACTAGCAAATTCATGGAAAGGAACATAACGGTCTTTGTTCCCTTTACCATGAATCAATAAAACTCGATTGTGAAAATCTATACAATCCAAGGTTAAATTTACTACTTCAGAACATCTTAACCCAGAAGCATACATGATTTCTAGCATCGCTTTATTACGAATTCCTAAATCATCTTGTGTATCAATACCATCCAATAAATCCATCATTTCTTCAGGAAACAAAAAATCAGGATTACGCTTTGCGGTTTTAATATTTTCAACAAGAATCATTGGATTATCTTCAGCCAATTCTTCTTTTACTAGATATTTATAAAATGATCTTAAACAACTGATTCGATTATTAATTGAATTCTTTGACAACTTTTTTTTCATTTAAATAAGTTAAATATCCTCTTATATTTGTATACTTGACATCGTTAAAGTGAGAAATACTTTCACTTTTTAAAAAATCAATAAATTCATTTAAACTTCGTTGATAAGATTCAACTGTATTGATTGAGTAATGTTTTTGAAATTGAAGATATTTTATAAATTCTTCTTTATCTTGATTATAACTCATTGATAAATTGATCCATTACTTCTATTGCTCTGTTAGCATAAGCTTCTTTTCTTAGTTTCTTTTTAACGCGTACAGGTAAATCTGGTAGAATTCCAAAATTAGCTTTCATTGGTTGGAAATTACTTTCATCACAATGCGTAATATAATATGCAAGTGCCCCCATGATTGTTTCCTGTGGAAAAATAACAGGTTTTTGTTTATTTAAATAACGAACCATGTTCATTCCGGCAACGATTCCACTTTGAGCTGATTCAACATATCCTTCAACTCCTGTCATTTGTCCAGCAAAATAAATTCCAGAATGATTTTTTAAACTGTAATCTTGATTTAAAAATTTTGGAGAACAAATAAACGAATTTCGATGCATGACACCGTATCTTACAAATGTTGCATTTTCTAATCCCGGAATTAAATGAATAATTCTTCTTTGTTCAGGCCATGTAAGATGTGTTTGAAAACCAACAATATTATATAAACTAGCTTGTACGTTATCTTGTCTTAACTGTACGACTGCATATGGTTTTGTGCCATCAGGTTTTGTTAACCCAACCGGTTTCATAGGTCCAAACAATAAAGTTTGTTTTCCTCTTCTTGCCATTTCTTCAAAAGGCATACATCCCTCAAAAAATTTTTCTTCAAAATCTTTTGGTTTAACAACCTCTGCTTTCATTAATTCATCATAAAATACATTAAATTGCTCCTCATTCATTGGACAATTTATATATTCATTTTCTCCTTTGTCATATCTTGATTTATAATAAGCAATATTAAAATCAATACTATCTTTTTCAACAATTGGAGCCGCAGCATCGAAAAAAAATAAAAAT
>ENA-OQHL01000787-OQHL01000787.1-human-gut-metagenome-genome-assembly--contig:-NODE-787-length-19628-cov-2.719963_pt1 | contig 19628 bp, 20 predicted proteins | sample MGYA00242565_ERZ504723 | MGnify/ENA primary metagenome ERZ504723 (study PRJEB26092, sample SAMD00036211) | human gut metagenome | host: Homo sapiens | study: EMG produced TPA metagenomics assembly of... | reverse complement strand
CCCCCTGTTCACCAGCGGTCTGGAGAAGTTCGACAAGGCTGTGGCCGAGGGCAAGCTGACCTATGTTGTGGGCACCAACCTGACCTACCGGATGCCTGAGCTGCTCACCCGCGACTGGTATGTGGATGTGGATGTTTCCAAGTACGCTGCCTACTTTGTGGTGGCTCTGAACCACGACATGTCTGTTTCCAGCATCATCGATCCGCTGAAGAAGATCGAGAATCTGCTGGCAAGCCGCAAGTAAGATTTAATACGAAAAAGGCTCTGCATCCTTGCGATGCAGAGCCTTTTTCGTATCACAAATCAAATAAAACGATTATAATTCCTCTCCATGGCTGCGCAGATACCGAACCAGCATGGGCAGCTCGTAGAGCAGCATGACGACCCAGCCCACCGCATAGCTGTAAGGCAGAGCTTCGATCTCCATTTTCCACACCAGCACGAACACCGCAGCTGCCGCCACACGGAACACCATGTTGAAGGTGCTGGACACCAGCGTGACCTTCAGATCGCCAATGCCGCGGAAGAAGCCCTGAATGCCGTTGGTGAAAGCGGGCATCAGGTAGAACAGGGAAACCGTGCGCAGGAAGCGCACGCCCAGATGGACGACCTCCGGGTCGGTGACGAACAGCTTCATGATAAAGGGCGCACCGGCAAAGCATACAACGGCGATCAGCACGCCGTAAGCGGCCTCGATGCGCATACCGCAGTGGAAGCCCTGCTTCACACGGTCGTGCTTGCCGGCACCCCGGTTCTGCGCCATGAGGGTGGTCATGGCGTGGCCGATGTTCTGCTGCGGGGTATAGGCAAAGTCGTCAATGCGGGAAGCAGCGGTAAAGGCAGCCATAGCGTTGACACCCATGGTGTTCACGATGGCCTGCACCGCGATCTTGCCAAGCTGCACGGTGGCTTGCTGCATGGCGCTGGCCCAGCCGTAGCTGACCGTTTTGCGCAGCAGCTTGCCGTCAAACACCAGCCAGCGCCTGCCCAGCTGCAGGATGGGCACCTTCCAGCGGATGTACAGTACGCACAGCACGCAGCACAGTGCTTCGCTGACCACGGTGGAAAGGGCGCAGCCGTTGCTGCCCCAGTTCAGCACCTGCACAAAGAACAGGTCGCCGCCGATGTTCAGCACAGAGCTGATCATCAGGAAATACAGGGCACTCTTGCTGTCGCCCAGTGCACGCATGGTGGCGGCAAGGAAGTTATAGAAGAAGGTGAAGATCAGGCCTGCAAACACGATGCGCAGGTAGCTGACCGCAATGGGCAGGATATCGGCGGGCACCTGCATCAGCTGCAGCAGGGGCGTGGCCAGAATGACGCACAGCGCCGAGAATGCCAGCGAGAACACGGTGCCTGCAATGGCGGTGGTGGACACCTGACGCTCCATCAGCTGGGTATTACCGGCACCGAATGCGGTACTGACAAGAATGCCGGCACCCAGACACATGCCGTTGATAAACAGGATGGCCAGAGTCATGAGCGGGTTGGAGGTGCCGACGGCGGCAAGAGCTTCCTCGCCCACGAACTTGCCCACGATGATGCTGTCGGCGGCGTTGTAGGTGAGCTGGAACAGGTTGCCAAGTACCAGCGGAATAGTAAAACGGATCAGGAGCGGTGTAATGGCTCCCTTTGTCATGTCGTTTGTCATGGGAACTCTATGATTTCTCCTTATAACGTATTTACGATCTGCCGTCCGGGCAGGATGGCAAGGGCAGAGCGGCTGGCACCTACATGGATGAGCTGTGCGGCCGCCTGCAAAACGGCACCGGATGCCACCGAAGCCGGGATGGCATCGGTGCGCAGCACCTTTTGCGCGGCCCGCTGCGCATCGGTGGTGTTCACCGCCACCACGTTGTCCACCACATAGGCGTTGAAGTTTTCCGGCACAAAGCCGTAGCCCAAATCACTGATGCCGTGGGGGCCGGTCAGGCCGCCGCCCAGCGCCTGCGATTCGTAAGGCTCCACGGCGGCGATGCGCACATCGTTCGTCCATGCCTTGATGGTCTCGCCTACGCCGGTCACGGTGCCGCCACTGCCCACGCCGATCACGATAGCGTCCACAGCGCTTTTGCCCTCCCGCGCGATGCTCTGCACAATGGCAGGGCCGGTAACGCGGCGGTGGTACTCCGGGTTATCATCGTTGGCAAGCCAGTCCATGTAGTACCAGCCGTTGGCGGCGGCGGTCTGTGCCGCCAGACGGCGGGCACCGTTCACACCGCTGCGGGCCGGGCTGTGGCGGATCTGCGCACCCAGCCGCAGCAGGGTCTCCTGCCGCAGGGCGGGGGCATCCTCCGGCATCACCAGAACCACCGGGTGACCGGCGGTCAGGCCCGCCAGCGTGAGCGCAGCGGCAAACGGGCCGGAGGCCGCTTCAATGATGGGCTGACCGGAGATCAGCTTCTTTTTTTCAATGGCAAGGGCCAGCATCCCTTCGGCAAGGCCGTCCCGGGCCGTGCCGGTGGGGCCTGCAAAGTCCAGATAGGCATACAGCCGTCCCTTCAGCCCGCAGGCGGCAGCATAGCCGCGCAGCTCCACGATGGGGCAGGCGCTGAGCGTCTGGTAAAAATTGGGGTAGATCGGCACGAAGACCCTCCTTTCATGGGATACAACAATATTATCCTAACGCAAAAGGACTGCGCGCGTCAAGATGCGTTTTAGCAAAAACGGCGAATTTTTGGCGGATTTTCTGGAAAAATCTCCGAAAGGCTCTTGACAGGATGCGGTGCATCTGCTATACTTCATCCGTAAAGCAAATGAACTTTACATCACTTCTCGAAAGTACAGGCACAAAACCGGGGGATCAGAGGATGGCAAAAGATCTGGAAATGGGCTATCTGCTGGACTTTTACGGTGAGGTGCTCACCGAGAAACAGCGCGAAATGCTGCGCCAGTATTACAACGATGACCTTTCGCTGAGCGAGATCGGCGAGAACTTCGGCATCACCCGTCAGGGTGCGCGGGATGCCATCAAGCATGGCGAGAACGCGCTGAAGGAGCTGGAGGAAAAGGTCGGCTTTGCGGCGCGTTACCGCCGCGTGCAGCAGAAGCTGGAAGAGCTGGAGCAAATGGTGATCGATGCACGGTTCGAGTGCACCGGCCCGCAGGGCCTGACCACCACCGAGTACGAACACCAGCTGACCAAAATGTTAAAGCTCATCCGCTCCATCGACGAAGCAAACGAGAGCTGAAACCTGTGAAAGGAGCACCGTACAATGGCATTTGAATCCCTTACCGACCGCCTTGCCGGTGTGTTCAAAAAGCTGCGCGGTCACGGCAAGCTGACCGAGGCAGATATCAAGGCCGCGATGCGTGAGGTGCGCATGGCCCTGCTGGAAGCCGATGTCAACTACAAGGTTGCCAAGGACTTCTGTGCAAAGGTGTCCGAGCGCGCCATGGGTCAGGAGGTCATGGAAAGCCTGACCCCGGCACAGCAGGTGGTCAAGATCGTCAACGAAGAGCTGGTTGCCTGATGGGCGGCAGCGAGGCGGCCGCCTGAACATCAAGAACAAGGGCCAGACGATCATCATGCTCTGCGGCCTGCAGGGCAACGGTAAAACCACCCACGCCGCAAAGCTGGCAAAGTACTTTATCAAACAGGGCCGCCGCCCCATGCTGGTGGCTTGCGATATTTACCGCCCTGCGGCCATCGATCAGCTGCAGGTGGTGGGCAAACAGGCGGGCGCACCGGTGTTCACGCTGCCGGGCGCAAGCCGCCGGAAACGCAGTTGCAAAAGGAAAGGCGCTGGCACACGCCAAGGATTACGGCAATGACATCGTGATCCTGGATACCGCCGGCCGTCTGCAGATCGACGATGTGCTCATGCAGGAGCTGGTGGACATCAAGGAAGCCGTTCCTGTGGACGAGACCCTGCTGGTGGTGGATGCCATGGCCGGTCAGGACGCTGTGAACGTTGCCAAGACCTTCAACGAGAAGGTAGGCATCGACGGCATCATCCTCACCAAGACCGATGGCGATACCCGCGGCGGTGCGGCACTTTCGGTGCTGGCCGTCACCGGGAAGCCCATCAAGTTCCAGGGCACCGGCGAAAAGCTGGACGATCTGGATGTGTTCCACCCGGACCGCATGGCAAGCCGCATCCTTGGCATGGGCGATGTGCTGAGCCTGATCGAGCGCGCACAGGAGACGGCCGACGAAAAGGCAGCCGAAGAGACCGCCAAGCGGATGATGGAGAACAAGTTCGACATGAACGACATGCTGGACCAGTTCGCACAGATCCGCAAGATGGGCGGTGCAGGCGCGATGCTGAGCATGCTGCCCGGCGGCAGCGGCATCGATCCCAGTCAGGTCGATGAAAAGGCGTTCGACCGCATCGAGGCCATGATCTATTCCATGACCAAGGAAGAGCGCGAGAAGCCCTCCATCATCAACCCCAAGCGCAAGCGCCGCATCGCGGCCGGCAGCGGTACCACCGTGGCCGACGTGAACAAGCTGCTCAAGCAGTTTGAGATGATGCAGAAGATGATGAAGCAGTTCAAGAAAAGCCCCAAGGGCTTTGCCCGCCGCCTGGGCGGCATGATGGGCAACCCCAATGCCTTCCGCGGACTGAAATAATTTTTGTGATACAACCCCCTTGCGGGTTTGTACAATATAATCAACATGCGCCCGCAAGGGCCGCACAAAACAATTTTTGGAGGATATTTACCATGGCAGTTAAGATTCGTCTGCGCCGCGTCGGCGCCAAGAAGGCTCCCTTCTATCGTGTTGTTGTTGCTGACAGCCGCTTCCCCCGTGACGGCCGTTTCATCGAAGAGATCGGCACCTACGATCCCAACAAGGAGCCTTCCGAGATCAAGATCGACGCTGAGAAGGCAAAGCAGTGGATCGCCAACGGCGCACAGCCCACTGATACCGTTCGCGTCCTGCTGAAGAAGTCCAACGTTCTGTAAGTAGGGAGGGCTGACTCATGCAGGAGCTGTTGCTGGCAGTTGCCCGCGGTCTCGTGGAGGATAAGGAAGCCGTTAAGGTCACGGTGGACGAGCCTCGCGAGGACGGCACCATCGTCTACCACCTGAGCGTGGCAGAGGGAGATATGGGCCGTGTCATCGGCAAGCAGGGCCGGATCGCAAAAGCCATTCGTGTGGTGATGCGCGCGGCTGCTGTGCGGGTCGATGAAAAGGTCCTTGTTGAGATCGACTAAGCACCCTACAGGCCCTTTGCCCTTGCGGCAAGGGGCCTTTTTGATTATAGGAGCAAGATTATGCAGCAATATCTGGAAGCAGGCAAGGTCGTCACCACCCACGGTGTGCGCGGCGAAATGAAGCTGGAGCTGTGGTGCGACGGCGTGGATTTCCTCAAAAAGACGGGCAGGCTGTACCCCTCGGCACAGGGCGGCAGGGCCTATAAGATCGTGTCCATCCGCGCACAGGGCCAGATGGCTCTGCTGCAGCTGGAAGGCGTGGACGATATGGATGCTGCCCGTGCGCTACGGGGGCAGGTGTTCTACTTTGACCGCAATGATGCCACCCTGCCCGCAGGCCGCTGGTATGTGGCCGACCTGATCGGGTGCGAAGTGCGGGATGCCGACACCGGCAGGGTGTACGGCGTTGTGACCAGCGTGGATCACCCCGGTGCACAGGATATCTACACCGTCAAAGCACCGAACGGCAAGGAATACATGTTCCCGGGCGTGGATGCTTTTTTGAAAGAGCGCAACCCGCCGGAGGGCTATCTCCTCGTCACCCCCATTCCGGGCCTGCTGGACGATGACTTTGACAGCGAACGGGAGGAAGAGTGAGCCATGGGAATGCGTGTGGACATCGTGACCCTGTTCCCGGAAATGTGCCAGCAGGTGCTGGATGCCAGCATCATCGGGCGCGCGGCAAAGAAGGGCTTTATTGAGACCCACTGCCACCAGATCCGGGACTACACCCTGAACAAACAGAAGCAGACCGACGATTACCCCTACGGCGGCGGCTGCGGCATGGTGCTGTATGCTCAGCCCATCGCAGATTGCCTGCGTGCTGTGCAGCAGGAAGTGGCTTCACAGGGCCGTCCGGCCCCGCATATCGTGTTCCTGACGGCAGGCGGCCAGCGCTACACCGAGGAACACGCAAAGCGGCTGGCCCAGTACGATAACCTGACGCTGGTCTGCGGCCACTATGAGGGCATCGACGAGCGTGTGATCGATGCTTTTGCGGATGAAGAGATCTCCATCGGTGATTACATCCTCACCGGCGGCGAGCTGGCCAGCCTTGTGGTGGCGGACAGTGTGCTGCGCCTGAAGCCCGGCGTGCTGGCTGAGCAGAAGGGCTACGAGGAAGAGAGCTACTGGGACGGCCTGCTGGAGTATCCCCAGTACACCCGCCCCGAGGTGTGGGAAGGCCGCGCCGTGCCGCAGGTGCTGCTGGGCGGCGACCACCAGAAGATCGATGCATGGCGCGGGGAACGGAGCCGGGAGCGCACCCGTCTGCGCCGCCCGGAGCTGTACGAGAAGTGGTGTGAGACCCACCCTGTGACCGAGCTGCCCAAGTGGAAGCGCGGCGAGAACATGCGCCTTGTCAAGACCGACGAGCAGTTTGCTGCTGCTGCCCGCATCTTTGTGGAGGGCCGCCGCACCACCTGTGCCGAGAACTGGACCCCGGAATACTGTGCCAGCCTCAACGAGGAAGAATATCTTTTGCAGCTGCGGCAGGAAAAGGCCGCAGGCTGGGTGTGCTACCTGCACACCACCAAGGATGTGCCGGACGGCATCGTGAGCATCAACCACAAGGTGGGGCACATCGAACATCTGTTCGTCACTGAAAAAGCCCGCGGCAGGGGCATTGGCATGAAGATGCTGGACTTTGCCCGCAAAAAGCTCAGCGAGCACGAGCACCCGGTGCTGAGCGTGCTGAACACCAACACCCGCGCCATAGCGCTTTACACCCGCATGGGCTGGAAGCTGACCAGCGGCACTGAGCTGGAGTTCACGCCGGAGCAATATCCGGCTGTGGTGAAAAAGTGTGCTCTGGTCTGGATGCGGTACGAGGGCAGCGCACAGAAGTAACTCCGGGCGGCAGCTGCAGGTGCATCGGACAGCGAAAAAGGCACGAAAATGGATGCTCGGGCCGGAGGGTATGGTGCTGGAAACGCACAAAAACGGCCGAGATATTGCCCGATGGTCGAAAAAATGTTGAAAACTTTTGTATCTACCCTCTAACCTTCGGGGAATAATTTTATTATCTTTGTATAAATAATGAAAAATGGGCCGCTTTTCATTGGAGAAACCGCCAAAAATGCGCCGGGGGGCTGTACAACCGTTTCGACTTGCGCTAAAATAATCGTAACGCAACAGGCACAGGATACAGATTCTATACCCAAAACGATATTAGATAGGAGCGCTTTACTATGTACGTGAAAGAAGTTACCGTTGAAAATCAGGTTGGTCTGCACGCTCGTCCGGCTACCTTCTTCATCCAGAAGGCTAACGAGTTCAAGTCTTCCATCTGGGTCGAGAAGGAAGAGCGCCGCGTGAACGCTAAGAGCCTGCTGGGCGTCCTGTCTCTGGGCATCGTGGGCGGCACCACCATCCGCATCATCGCTGACGGCGCTGATGAGCAGGCTGCTGTTGACGGCCTGATCAAGCTGGTGGAGTCCGGTTTTGCTGAGTAATTTGTGTCTATAAATGGAGCGGCGGGGAACCTGCCGCTTTTTGTTTTTCAAGGAGAATCCATGACCAAAGCTGAACTGTATCAGAAAGCCTGTATGCTGCCGCTGCTGCCCGGCGTTTATATCATCCGGGATAAGACGGACACCATCATTTATATCGGCAAGGCAAAGCGGCTGCGCATCCGGGTGAGCCAGTACTTCCGCGAGGGCGTGCCCCACGACAACAAGGTCAGCCAGATGATCGCCCATGCCTATGCCTTTGACGTGATCGTCTGCCAGAGCGAGTTCGAAGCGCTGGTGCTGGAAGCCAGCCAGATCAAGGCCCACACGCCGAAGTATAACATCCTGCTCAAGGATGATAAAGGCTACAGCTATATCAAGGTGACAAAGGAGCCATGGCCCAGGCTCTCCTTCGTGCTGCAAAAGGAGGAGGACGATGCTGAGTATATCGGCCCCTATACCTCCAGCTTTGCGGCGCGGCAGATGGCAGAAACCGCCATGGATGCCTTTCTGCTGCCAAGGTGCAATAAGCGCTTCCCGCAGGAAATCGGCAAAGGACGCCCCTGCCTGAACGCCCATATCGGCAAGTGTATGGCGGTGTGCAGCGGCAGGATCAGCTGCGAAAACTACAATCAGGCCGTCAAGAGCGCCGTGCACCTGATCCGCTACGGCAAAAAGGACATCCTGAAGATCCTCAACGAGCGGATGCAGGAGGCCTCGGACCGGCTGGAATTTGAGACGGCGGCGCTGCTGCGGGACCAGATCGCAGCCATCACCAAGGTGAGCGCCGGGCAGAAGGTCATTGTGGACCCGGATGTGGAGATGGATGTGGTGGCGCTGGCAGGCACGCCGGACAGCGTGTGATGCGGCGGTGCTGCGCTTCCGGGACGGACGGCTGACCGATAAGCGGGAGTTTTTGTTCCACGATACCTCGGACATTGCCGCCGTGCGGGAGGAATTCCTGCCCCGGTATTATCTGGATGACGAACAGATCCCCAAGATCATTGCGGTGGACGAGCTGCCGCCGGACAGCGATGCCTTGCAGCAGGCGCTGAACGAAAAGCGCGGCAATGAGGTGCAGCTGTATGTGCCCCAACGGGGCGATAAGGCCCATCTGGTGGAGATGGCCCACACCAACGCGGTGGAGCGTCTTGCCCGGGAGAGCGGCCGCTATGCCCGGGAGGAAAAGCTGCTGGACGAGCTGGCGCAGGTGCTAGGCCTTGCAAAGCCGCCCCGGGCCATTGAGAGCTACGACATCTCCAACTGGGGCGATGGCTCCAGCGTGTGCGGCATGGTCACCTTCAAGGACGGCAAGCCCTACAAGGCGGGCTACCGGAAGTTCAAGATGAAGACCGTTGCGGGCACTGACGACTATGCATCACTGGCAGAGACTGTCTCCCGGCGGGCGGCAGAGTACGAAAAGTACGCAGAGCTTGCAAAAAAGGGAGAACCCTGCAGCAACTGGTTCGGGCAGAAGCCGGATCTGCTTTTGATGGACGGCGGCAGGGGGCAGGTGAGCGCGGCAAAAGATGCACTGGCCGGGACTGCCCTTGCGGATGTGCCGCTCTACGGCATGGTGAAGGACGACCACCACCGCACCCGCGCCATTGTGGACAGCGACGGCCGGGAAATTGCCATCAACATGAACCGGGGCACCTTTACCTTCATCACGGCCATTCAGGACGAGACTCATCGCTTTGCCAATGCCTACCGCAAGCAGCAGATGAAGCAGAAGAGCTATTCCTCCACCCTGACGGAGATCCCCGGCATCGGTCCCAAAACGGCCAAGGCGCTGATGGCCCAGTTCAAAAGCGTGGGCGCCGTGAAGGAAGCCACGCCTGACCAGCTGGAAAACACCCCCGGCGTGGGCAAACAGACGGCACAGATCATCTACGCATATTTTCACGAATAAAACCCTCTCAGTCATCGCTGCGCGATGCCAGCTCTCCCGAAAGGGAGAGCTTTTTGCATTCAGATGCAATGAATGTGCAGAGCTGAAGAAAACGCGATTGATGCATTTGCCGGTTATGGCCCTTCCCGTGAAAAGGCAAACCCCGGCAGACCGCAGTCTGCCGGGGTTTGCAATATTAAAATAAATTTACCGCTGAAAATGCCCAGAGCAAAGCGGAGGGCATTCAAATGATTCAGTTCTCCGCAGAAATATCCTGACCGAAATACTTCTCGCTCAGCTCTTTCAGGGTGCCGTCGGCACGCAGCTCCTCAATGGCGGTGTTGATAGCATCCAGCAGGGTGGCGCTGGCATCGCCCTTGCGCAGAGGAATGGCAACGTGGGAAGCGTCCTCAGTCTGGGCCACCAGCTTGAAATCTGCGTCCGGGTGGACGTTCAGGTAATCGTAGAAGGAGACATCAGCGTTCAGGGTGGCGTCGATGCGGCCTGCGGTGAGCAGCTGGATGGTCTCTTCCAGCGTGTCGATGCCCTGCACGGTGGCGCCATAGCTCTCGGCCAGCTCCATGTAGGTGGAAGCCAGACTGTTGGCGGTGGTCTTGCCCTTCAGGTCTTCAAAGCTGGTGATCTCGTCGTTATCCTTGCGGACGGCAAGGGCAGTGTGGATGTAGCCGTAGGGCTCGGTGAAATCATAGGTCTTGGCGCGCTCGTCGGTCACTTCCACGCCGTTGCACACGATGTCGTAGCGGCCTGCGTCCAGACCGGCAAACAGGCTGTCCCAGTCGCTTTCCACGTACTCCGGCTCCACGCCCAGCTTTTCGGCAATGGCGCGGGAGACTTCCACATCGTAGCCAACCAGAGTATCGGATTCGTCGTGGTAGCTCCAGGGCTGCCATGCGCCTTCCAAGGCGACGATCAGCTTGCCGCTGGACTGGATGTTGGACAGCTGGTCGCCGGCAGCAGGAGCCACAGAGGCGGCCGTGCCGGAAGCAGCGGTGCTGCCGGAAGAATTGGAGCAGCCGGACAGAGTCAGCACGCCGGCAGCGGCCATAACGCTCATAAGAGAAATAAAGGTTCTGCGTTTCATAGATTGTATATCCTTTCGATAATAGTGGATGCAGGGCAGCGGGCAGCTTTCTCTTCGGACACGAATCGGGCCATTCCATCGCCCGCCCTATTGCCTTCGGCAACAGGGTCCCACCCCAGCGGACGGTCCTCAGAGAAACTTCCCGCCGTCCTGCTGGGACAGATGCAGCTGTCCATTACGACCCTTTTGGTGAAAATGTGTTTGGAGCGGCCCGCAGGCCGCGACAAACACGAAATAAAAAACAAAAATCCCGCTGATTATGGCCAGAGCGAAGCGGAGGCCATTCTAAATGGTAACCTCACTCGGTGTGAGCGATCTTCCGCAAAAATTCGCGGGTGCGCTCCTCTTTGGGGTTGGCGAAAAACTCATGCGAGGGAGCCTGCTCCACTACCACGCCGTTCTCCATGAAAACGGTCTTGGAGGAAACATTGCGGGCAAAGCCCATCTCATGGGTGACGACCAGCATGGTCATGCCCTCTTCGGCCAGCTGCCGCATCACGGCCAGCACTTCGCCAGTCAGCTCCGGGTCAAGGGCCGAAGTCGGCTCGTCAAAATAGATGATCTCCGGGTCAGATGCCAGCGCACGGGCAATGGCCACGCGCTGCTGCTGGCCGCCGGAAAGCTGGCGCGGATAGTAGTCGGCTCGGTCGGCAAGGCCCACCTTTTCCAGCATCTTCATGCCAACGGCATCCGCCTGCTCTTTGGGCATTTTGCGGGCAATGATGAGGCCCTCGGTCACGTTCTGCAGGGCAGTCTTGTTGCGGAACAGATTGTAGCTCTGGAACACAAAGGCCGTCTTTTTGCGCAGCCGGGCAATGTCGGCACGGCTGGCCCGGGCAAGGTCGAACGTCTCACCGTCAAAGGTGAGCTGGCCTGCGTCGGCAGTCTCCAGAAAGTTCAGACAGCGCAGCAGGGTGGTCTTGCCGGAGCCGGAGGGGCCGAGGATGGCCACCACATCGCCCTTTTCCACGGTCAGGTCCACGCCGCGCAGCACCTGCAGCTCGCTGGTCACTTTGCGTGCACCGGGCCGGTGGAAGATGCCTGCCTGCAGGCGGGGCTTTGTGTAGGTGAAAAAGGACTTGTGGACGTTTTTGATCTCTAACATGGACATGGTTGCCACACTCCTTTCTTACTGGAAGCCGTGGGCGTTGAGCCGACGCTCCAGCAGTGCCTGCAGCTTGGTAATGACCGTGCAGAACAGCAGATACACCACGGCCACCTCACAGTAGATGGGCAGGAAGATGTAGGTGCGGGCGGCCACGCGCTGACCGGCCATGAACAGCTCGGCTACTGTGATATTGGACGCCAGCGAGGTGTCCTTGATCATGCCGATGAGCGAGTTGGAGAGGGCGGGCACTGCGGTGCGCAGGGCCTGCGGCAGCACGATGCGGCGCATGATCTGCCACCAGCTCATGCCCACGCAGTAACCGGCTTCCAGCTGGCCCTGCGGCACGCTTTCCAGTGCGCCGCGCATGGTCTCGGCACAGTAGGCACCCTCGTTGAAGGCAAAGGCGATGACCGCAGCAGGGAAAGCGTCCAGCATGATGCCCACACTGGGCAGGCCGTAAAAGATGATGAAAAGCTGCACCAGCAGCGGCGTGCCGCGGATGACCCAGATGTAGAACCGTGCGATCTGCCGCAGCACCGGCACATTGGCGTACTGCACCAGCGCAACGGCCACGGCAATGATCATGGCAAAAAAGAAGGAGACCAGCGTGAGCGGGATGGTCATGGTGAGGCCTGCCGTAAGGATACGGGGCAGGGCCTCCGCCAGCACGCTGACCGTACGGTTGGAAAGAAATGCTTCAAACATGAAAAATGTTCCCTCAGAACGGTATTCAAATACTTTGTAAATCGTAAGAACAAAGGTATTATAAGGCTTGGAGTGCGCTTGAAGTCAAGGGCTTTTTCTAAAATTCCTACAAAACCTACCAGAATACTATAGCATGAATCCGGATGGAGTGCAAACGGTTTGCTCAAAACGCGTGATGTGTACAAAAACGGACGACCCATCTGGAAAACTTTGTGCAATGCGGCAAGCGGTTGACGGCGCACCGGCTTTCGTGTACAATGAACATAACAACGCGCACCGGGCTTGGCCCGGCACAGGCGCAAATTCACCGCAGAGGGCGCAGTGCCCTTTGCGCGGTGCAGACACGGAGGACACGAACGTGACGAAGAAAAAAATTGGCGTTCTGGGTGCAGGTACCTGGGGCATGGCTCTGGCACGGATGCTGTGTGTCAGCGGCAATGATGTGCAGGTGTGGTCGGCGCTTCCGGCTGAGGTGGAGAACCTTTCCGCTACGCGGGTGCACCCCAATCTGCCGGGCATGAAGATCCCGGAAGAGCTGCAGTTTACCAAGAGCATTGAGGAAGTGTGCACCGGCAAGGATGTGCTGCTGTTTGCAGTGCCGTCGGTATTTGTGCGCTCCACCACGGCAAAGGCCCGGCCTTACATCCCGGACGGCCAGATCCTTGTGGACGTTGCAAAGGGCATGGAGCCGGACACCTTATATACCATGACCGAAGTCATCGCCGACGAGCTGAACCGTGAGGGCGGCCCCAAAGGGGTAAAGCTGGTAGCGCTCTCCGGTCCCACCCACGCCGAAGAGGTGGCGCTGGATCTGCCCACCACCATCGTTTCGGCCTGCCCGGATGAAGCCGCTGCCGAGTATGTGCAGGATGTGTTCAGCAACACCTGTATGCGTGTGTACACCAACGCCGACATCAAGGGCGTGGAGCTGAGCGGCGCGCTGAAGAATGTGATTGCGCTGGGTGTTGGCATCTCCACCGGCCTTGGCTACGGCGATACGCCCGCGCAGCCCTCATCACCCGCGGCATTGCCGAGATCGCCCGGCTGGGCGTGGCCATGGGCTGCAACATCCACACCTTTGCGGGTCTGGCCGGTATCGGCGACCTGATCGTGACGGCGACCAGTATGCACAGCCGCAACAATCGTGCGGGCATTCTGATCGGCAAGGGCAAAAGCCCGGAGCAGGCCGTGAAGGAGGTCGGCATGGTGGTGGAGGGCATCAATGCACTGCCTGCCGCTATGGAGCTGGCAGCAAAGTACAATGTGGAAATGCCCATTGTGCAGACGGTGAACGCCATCGTGAAGGAGGGCATGAGCGCCAGCGACGCGCTGCGCACCCTGATGGACCGCAACCGGAAGAACGAGATGCCGCAGGGCTACGAAAAAGTCTGAATTTTAAGGGAGAAGGCACAGCTGTCTGCAGATGGCTGTGCCTTTTTTGCTGCGCGGCCTGCCCACTGGCCGAAAACACAAAATAATTCAAATTTTTACCAAAATCAGACGTAAAAGGGTAGAAGGTCGGGAAACTTTCTGCTATACTGAAACAGAACGCAAAACCGGGGACGTTTTGTGCACCCTGTCGGAGAGAAAGAGAGGAATCTGCCATGCCGTCAACTTATGCGCACCGCCGCTTTGGCACCAATGTGCTGGAACATCTGCCGGATGAACTGCGTGCTCAGCTGGAACAGAACCGTGAGCTTTATGATATCGGCCTGCACGGGCCGGACCTGCTGTTTTATTACCATGCTGCCAAGTCCAACCCGGTGGGTGCACTGGGCAATGCCATGCACGAGGAGCCGGGACGGGCCTTTTTTGACCGGGCGCGCAGGGTGGTGCACTGCGAGGCAGACCGGGATGTTGTGCTGGCATATGCGCTGGGCTTTGTGTGCCACTTTGCGCTGGACAGCACCTGCCACCCGTATGTGGAGCAGTTCACCCGGGAAAGCGGCGTGACCCACTGCGAGATCGAGACCGAGTTTGACAACATGCTGCTGCGCCGGGACGGATACGACCCGCTGAAGTTTTTCACAGCCAGCCATATCCACCCGTCGGAACAGAATGCAAAGGCGATCGCGCCCTTTTACGAGGGCATCTCGGAGCAGGTGGCGCTGGACTCGCTCAAGGGCATGATCTCAGTGCACAGGCTGCTGCAGGCGTCCAATCCTGTCAAGCGCTGGGTGGTGCTGACAGGCATGAAGGTGGTGGGCAAATACGACATGCTGCACGGACTTGTGGCAGATCCGCAGCCGAACCCGAAGTGCGTGGAGAGCGGCAAGCGGCTGGAAGAACTGTATGCGCAGGCGCTTCCGCTGGCAGAAACGCTGATCCTGGAATTTGTGGCAAAGCTGGATACCGATGAGCCGCTGGATAAGGCCTACGACCATACATTTGGGGAGTTCTGAGCAAGTTGATGCAGCCCAGCAGGGAAAGATGCTGTTTCCCGCTACGACCCTTTTGGTGAAAATGTGTTTGGAGCGCTCCGCAGAGCGCGACAAACACGAAGATAAAAATAAAATTTCCGCTGAAGATGGCCAGAGCGTGAGCGGCGGCCATTTTAAATGGTGAAATCTAAAAAGAGGGGGCACCGCCCGGCGGTGCGAGAGGAAACAAGATGAAACATGAAAAATTCAAGGTGACACCGCTGGAGCGCGCGTGGATCCTGTACGATGTGGGCAACTCGGCCTTTGTGCTGATGATCGCCACACTGGTGCCCATTTTCTTTAATGCGCTGGCCGAGGCCGGGGGATTGAGTCCGGTGAACTATCTGGCCTACTGGGGCTATGCAAGCTCGGTGGTCACGGTGATCACGGCAGTGCTGGGGCCGATTTTGGGCACGCTGGCCGATACCAGAGGCTTTAAAAAGCCCATCTTCATGCTCTGCCTGTTCGTGGGCGTGGCAGACTGCTGTGCTATGGGCCTTGCCACTACATGGCTGCCGTTCCTGATCATCTTCATCCTTGCAAAGATCGGCTTTTCGGGCAGTCTGGTGTTCTACGATTCCATGCTGGGCGATGTGACCACCCCGGAACGCATGGATGTTGTGTCTTCGCAGGGCTATGCATGGGGCTACATTGGCAGCTGCGTGCCCTTTGTGGTGTGTCTGGCGCTGGTGCTGGGCAGCGGGGCCATCGGCCTGAGCCAGATGACCGCCCTTTCCGTGGCGCTGCTCATCACCGCTGTGTGGTGGCTGGGCACCACCCTGCCGCTGCTGCGGAGCTATAAGCAGATCAACTATGTGGAGGTAGAGCAGCACGCCATCCGGCAGAGCTTTGTGCGCATCGGCCACACCCTCAAGCATCTGCGCGAGGATAAGCAGGTGTTCTGGTTCCTGCTGGCCTTCTTCTGCTACATCGACGGCGTGTATACCATCATCGATATGGCCACCGCCTACGGCACGGCACTGGGGCTGGAGACCACCGGCCTTTTGCTGGCCCTGCTGGTAACGCAGATCGTAGCCTTCCCTTCGGCGCTGATCTTTGGTCGGCTGAGTGCAAAATACCCGTCCAGCCAGCTTATCCCGGTCTGCATCGCGGCCTACACCGGCATTGCGGTGTTCGCCTTCTTCCTGACCAGCCAGTGGCAGTTCTGGGTACTGGCCGTGCTGGTGGGCATGTTCCAGGGCGGCGTGCAGGCACTGAGCCGCAGCCACTTTGCCAAGATCATCCCGGCTGAAAAATCCGGCGAATACTTTGGCCTGTTCGACATCTGCGGCAAGGGCGCGTCCTTCCTTGGCACCATGATCGTGAGCGTGGGCAGCCAGCTGACCGGCAGCGCCAATGTGGGCATTGGGATGCTGGCGCTGCTGTTTGCAGTGGGCTTTGTGCTGTTCCGGGTGTCCTGCCGGACTGAGGGCGCAAAACAGGTGTAAAAAATACGATTTAAAATTGCCGATGCTTTCGCTTTGGCAATATCAGAGGAAATATTATTTTATAATTTTGCAAACAAGCCAGCCCTGCGGGGCCGGCTTGTTTCCTTTTTCACGGGAAGGGCGCAATGGCAAACGGCATATTGCCGCTGTCAGCCGCGCAGCAGATAAAGCACAAACTTACCCGTACAGCTCGTCGCGTAAGCGACTCGAAATCGGCGGAACACAAAAAATCCTTTAGCGCAGCGATTTGGATTTTTTGTATGGAGCCTAACAGCTTTGGGGTCTAAAAGGGGCGAGCAGCCCCTTTTTCATGGATCCAGCGCGTTGAAATCGCTGTGACCTTGCTGTGCTGAACACACAGCATTTGCTGCGCAAACCGGTCTGCGGCTTAAAAGCCCCACTGGGGCTTTCATGCCCTGCGGGCACCGCCGTCCTTTCTGGTTCTCTTTTGCAACCAAAAGAGAACGTACTCGGCGGCAATGCCTTTTGCAAAAGGCATTAAACTCAATCTACGCGAAAACGCTCTGCACGGGAAGCAAATGGTTGAAAATCGCCCTTCTGGTTATTATTAACAAACCGGTAATTGTCTTTTTGAGCGGCGAATGATACAATAGAGGCAATGATTTCAAAACCGCAAAGGAGAAAACGAAATGGAACGATTTCCCGGTTATACCCTCGTGCGTACCGAGGACTGCCCTGAACAGCACGGAACCCTGACCGTGCTTACCCACGATGTGAGCGGTGCCACGGTGCTGCTGGTGGAAAATGAGGATACCAACAAGGCGTTTGGCATCGGCTTTGGCACCTTCCCCTCCGACGACACCGGCGTGTTCCACATCCTCGAGCACTCGGTGCTGGCAGGCAGCGAAAAATACCCGGTGACCTCGCCGTTCTTGCAGCTGCTCAAAAGCAGCATGGCATCTTTCCTGAATGCGATGACCTTCCCGGATAAGACGGTCTACCCGTTCGCTACGCCCAATGAGACCGACTTCAAAAACCTGATGGATGTCTACCTGAACGCGGTGTTCTGCCCGCTGGCTATGGTGGACAAGAGCGTGTTTGAGCAGGAGGGCTGGCACCGCAGTGCCGACGGCACCGTGAGCGGAGTGGTGTACAACGAGATGCAGGGCGCTCTGGCTGCACCGGATGCTCAGTTGGAAAATGCACTGGAACGGGCCATGTTCCCGGATACGGCCTACGGCTTTGTTTCCGGCGGCGACCCGGCCAGCATCCCGGCGCTGACCTATGAAAAGTATAAGCGGGTATATCACCGCCACTACAGCGCCGACAACTGCTGCATTACCCTCTATGGCAAAATGGATATGGCTGAAAAGCTGGAACTGCTGGACAGGGATTATCTCTCCAAAATGCCCAAGGGCACCAGCCGTCCGCAGCTGACCGTGCAGCACGAGCAGGCGGGTGCCTGCGTGGAACTGCCCTACTATACCGAAAACCCGGAGCCGGACGAGGTGCAGTGTGCTCTGGCATGGTACACCGGTGCCTTTGCAGACCGGGAGCGGCAGCTGGGCGTGGAGATCCTGCTGGATGCCCTGCTTGGCACCAATAACTCTCCGCTGAAGGCGGCGCTGCTGGCCGAAAAGCTGGGCGCAGATATTGACATTGGCTTTGACGACAGCACCCTGCAGCCGGTGCTGGAACTGGTGCTGCGCGGTGCCACCGAGGAGAGCGCCCGCAAGTTTGCTGCCGCTGTGCGCAAGGCGGTGGACGGCATTCTGGCCGAGGGCATCCCGCAGGAACTGCTGTTGGCTTCGCTGAACGCAGCAGAGTTTGCATCGCTGGAGCGCCCGGGCACCCTGCCAGACGGCGTGCTGGATGCCATCAACGCTTCCACCGGCTGGCTGCACACCGGCGACCCCACTCTGCTGCTGCACACGGACAGGCTGTTTGCTTCCCTGCGGGAAAAGATGGCCGATGGCTGGTTCGATGAGCTGCTGCGTGAGCTGTTTGCACCGGCTCCGGTGCAGGTGGTGCAGGTGCCCACCCTGCCTAAAAAAGAGGAGGGCGAACCCATCCGCACCGACGGCAAGCTTGTGCTGGAGCACCCGCTGACCGTTGCCGACCTTGGCGACGGAGCAAGGACGGCCCCAGGCGAGCGGGAACTTCTGGCTGGGGCACAGCTGCTGCATCACCCTTCGGCAGGCAGCCTGTACCTGAACTTCTACTATGACCTTGGCAATGTGAAGCCTGAGGACATGCCGTATCTGGACCTGCTGACCGATGTGCTGGACGAGCTGGACAGCACCGAACACACCGCTCAGCAACTGAACACTCTGCGCAGCACATGGCTGGGCGACAGCCGCACCCAGCTGGACATCTGGACTGGGCGGCAGGAGGGTGCACCCTGCCATGCCAAGCTGAGCCTGTGCCTGAGCCTGCTGGAACGCAGTCTGGAAAAGGCTGTGGAGCTGGGCGGCGAATGGCTGTATGATACCATCCTTACCGGCCCGGCGGCAGAAGCTGCTTTTGCACGGGTGCTGAGCCAGCAGAAGTTGAACATGGAACAGCAGTTCATCCAGCAGGGCAATGTATACGCAGCCACCCGCGCCAGTGCCCACTACACGGTGGACGGTGCGGTGAGTGAACGCTGCAGCGGTGTGAGCTATTACAAGTTCTTGTGCGGCGTGCAGGAGCGCGGCAATTGGGCAGCACTGGGCGAAAAGCTGGATGCCCTGCGCACAGAGGTGCTGCAGCACGCGGAGCTGACGGTCAGCCTGTACGGCAGCGAGGATGCCCTTGCAAAGTTGCGCACTCTGCTGCCGGACAGCCGCTTTGCTGCCGAGGGCCGCGCTGCGGCAAAGCCCTATGTGGAGCCGCTGACACCGCCGGTGAACGAAGCGTTTATCATTGACGGCGGTGTGAACTACGATGTACAGGTATGGCCCATGGAGCGCCGCAGCGACCGCAAGGCGCTGGCCCGCGTGATGAGCTACGAATACCTGTGGCACAACATCCGCGAGGTGGGCGGCGCTTACGGCACCGGAATGCTCTCCTCGGACGGCGTGGAATACCTGTACACCTACCGCGACCCCCATGTAAAGGAAAGCTACGACACCTTTGCAAAAGGTCCGGCAGAACTGGCAGCACGGGAGTACACCGAAAAAGACCTGAACGATTTTATTGTGGGTACTGTGGCCAAGCTGGACACCCCTCGCAAGCCGCGTGCTGAGGCCCGCGAGACGGACCGCCGGTATTTCTGCGGCATCACTGATGAAATGATGGCGGCAGACCGCAAGGCCCTGTGTGCGGTGGATGCCGCACTGCTGAAGGAGCAGGCCGCAGAGCTGGGTGCCGCCATGGCAAACGGCGTGCGGGTGGTGTTTG
>ENA-OQHL01000785-OQHL01000785.1-human-gut-metagenome-genome-assembly--contig:-NODE-785-length-19674-cov-3.672072_pt1 | contig 19674 bp, 26 predicted proteins | sample MGYA00242565_ERZ504723 | MGnify/ENA primary metagenome ERZ504723 (study PRJEB26092, sample SAMD00036211) | human gut metagenome | host: Homo sapiens | study: EMG produced TPA metagenomics assembly of... | reverse complement strand
ATGGTCACATAAGTGAATCCATACTCCTTAAATTTCTTTGCAATATCCTCTCGGACATTTTTTTCCAGAAGTTTCGGAAATTCCTCCGGCATGATCTCAATTCTTGCAAGTGAACCGTGAATACGGATATCTGCTCACGCTGTTTTCTCTTGTTCTCTGCAATCTGAGCGGAATACTGGTCAATAAGTCCTTTGTTTTTCTGGTTTTCTCGCTCATGGTCGGCCCTCAGCATATAAATCTCATCGAATTTTGCTTTAGCCTCTTCATCACTCATGCCATCCACGTAGGCACTTCCTAATAAAGCTTTCCAATCCATACAAATTACCTCCTGCGTTTTAAAGGCTTCTCTGCCTATTAATTTTTGCGCTTTTACTTCATCTCCGAAGATTATTTATGCCCGCGAAATTTATATAGCGGCTTCTCTGCCGCATTATAAAAAGCGCCCATTTCTGAGCGCCTTAATTCATAACTGTCCAGACAATGGACTGTTTTTGTTCTGATCCGAATTATCCTGCATAATTTTGCCCGCATCAGGCTCCTCGCTGCCAACAGATGTTGTGCCAGTTCCTTTTGCATAGGACTTCTGAATTTCCTTAATCATTTCCATGGAATCAACTGCAAACTGCTGTGTGTCGGTTGTAAAGGATGCAATTTCAGTTGCCCTAAGCGGATCCGCTCCGTTTTTTAGAAGCGTTGCCCAAGCATTCACTTTGTCGGTCAGATTGTAAGTTTTGTTTCTGGTGAACTTGATTCCCACATCAGACACCCTAAGGCTTCCAATATCTGCATCATCACGATCTTTATCATGCCGTGCAATTGCCAGCATCACTTTAATGGCTCTTCGCTCCGACTGTTCGAACTCCTGTTCACTCGTCTGTGCTCTCGAATCAGCTTCTGAATAGCCGTTGGACATGCTCGTAGCCGTTCCGGTAGAGCCTCCGGTAGAAATACCAAACATCGGAACTCCGGAAATTTCTTGCGTTTCCTGTTTCAAGTAGTCCACATACGACTGAATTTCCGACTGATTCAATGTCTGGGTGAGATATGTAATCTTTGCATCCCGACCATCACCAGAGCTTTTTGTTATGATCAAGCCATTACCATCAACGAGCTGCTGTTTTTGCCCATCATCTAGTTCACAGTTATGGAACCATAAAAGCGCCTGAACAAATTGAGCAATATCATTTGCCCTATCCGAATTGACAGTGTTAAGCTCATCCAAAATCGGCATTACGGATTCAAAACATCCAAAGCTATTTCCAAGGATATTTCTCTCGTTTGCATACTCAATAACAGGAATCTCCCCATAAGTCCAAGGCTTGACCGTGAAGCCCTCATTGCATGCCGCATTCATTCCTATTGGACGGGTAATTTCAAAATAGTTTTTCTTGCTCCATGCGCCGATTTTATATGTTCCGTTATCAGTAATTGCATAAGACACACCCAACATTGGCTCACGGAAGGCGTCATTTTTATATACAACAAATGCTCTCATTGGATTAAGTGTTGTAATTTTGAAAAGCGAAAGTTCCTCTTCATTATCATTCGGGAGAATGAGCCGATATCCAAGCCCGCAAGTCTTAAAACTGTCTGCCAGAAGCATGTCCTTAGAAGATTTGCTTTGCTCTCTTAGCATTTCATTCAACGCTGTAATTCGATAATCATCTTTAATAGACTCATCTTTTTTAAAGATCTTTGAAAGAATCTTTGCCAACTTACCTTTCAGCGCCTGGATTTCACCAGCTTGCACATACGTAATCGGATTGCTAAATTCGTATCCGAGTTTGAATGCCTTAATGCGACTCGCGACATTAATAACCACCCGTTCATTAATGTCCTCACGAATTTCTTTTTTCCGATTTAATATAGGCTGTTCGCCCGCCACATAATCAAACAGATAAATTTCTTCCAGCACATTCCATTCGTGTTCGCAGAATGCCTTATTAAGAACAGGCAAAATATTTTGCGGCGTAATCACATCTACATCCGTAAACAGCATTCTTCTGCCTTTAGTCAGCATTTTTATCACCTTTTACCTTTTTGGGCCAAAATGTAACACCACTAGAAGTTTTTCGATCCTTAAGCGGTATATGATTAGTTTTCCATATGTTTGTCTTAGCGCCATCATTCTTCTTGCCCATAGTCACACCACCCAATTTTGCATAGAAAAAAGACACCCAGATAATCTGAGTGCCTTGCATAATTTTCACTGATATCATAATAGCATATCTAAAATGGCATTTGTGGCAGACTTTGTGGTTTGAAGGGAGGTTTTTACTGAAATAGTACAGGATATAGTAATTTAACAGGTCTAGCGAAAATACAAACTGGATCTGTTTTAACACCTGCATTTGACTGTAAGGCGAACTCAGAAATAGATGTAACCATAACTTTAGAAAATGGATTTTCAGATATTCCAACAAACATTTTTATGTGTGCAACGTCAAAATCAGGTGGGCTGACATCATTTGACATTGTTTCTGCTGTTATAATCTCAAATACGCAGGTTTTAATAAGGCTATTCAGTCATTACAATATAAATCGTCAGGGAGACATTGTGCAATGCCGTTACATTGCTGTTTTCTCGTAAATAAATATTGTATATCCAATAATCAATTGATTATTCTTGTGTTAAACCATATCCTTAGAAACAGCAATCCAATATATAGTCACTATATTGTTGGCGCTAGATGTGTTATTCGTCATTACAATGCATTCGGACGTTGTTATAGAACCTGCGCGAACACCAATTTGAGTGCTACCTATATATCCACTTCTCGCAAAAGAAACAAGTACCATCGGAGGTTTTGCAAATGTACGATTAAACTTAATAGTATGATATTCTTCTGATGTTGATATGGTTGCTTGAATAGATCCGCAGTCTAAATTACTATATTCAGGAGAGTTTTTGAAGAAAATCAAAGGATTCCCCGCACCATCACAGCGCGGGGATGAAGAAATTTATTCAGCAAGCTGATATTTATCAAAATCCGGTATTTTAGTATCCCATTCCGGCTGCCATGCGCCATCATCGCCCACCCAGTAGTACAGATTCTGATCTGAAGACTTAACATAAGCATTTCTGGCCATCTCACCAGATTTTGTTACATAGTAATATGTCCCGCTGTCCAGGATCCATCTGGAGGTTGCCATATAGCCGGTACTGTCGAAGTAATAATAAATGCCATCAATCTGCTGCCAGGCATTTACCGCAAAACAATACCCAAGCTGCACATACCACCACAGGGCGTTGTCTTCCAGAACCCAGCCAGAAAGAAATCTGGCAGAAATCCAACCAACACCGGCACCGTAAGCAATCTGATACCACGGCTTACCATCAACAAAACACTTCCGAATAGGCTTAATCATAGTTCCCTTTTTCAGTTCTCCGATGGCCTTTCCTGTAGCAGGGTAGTCCCGCACAAACAGTGCTTCCGCTCCAACTACTTTAAGACCTTTCTGTCCGGTCGATACCCCATACATGATGAGCTCTGGTTCCTCGGTCTCCGAATCATAAACAGGATGCCAGAAATATGTCTTGCTGTCCAGGTGATGCCATTTTTCACAAACTGCCCCGCCGTCTGGATCCACCTTATCAGCACCGCCACTTGTGTTGCCCTCTACCGAAGTAAATCCGTTTCCGTTACTATTCACACTAGATACGATGCCAAAATGACCATATTTCTTTCCAGTCCAGAAAATCACTGGTGCACCGACTGCCGGTTTATGATCCAGCCGCTTGTCTCTGAGATGCTGATTTACGAACTGCTGACAGTTATATGGTAAATCACCACCAAGAAGATCTTTTGCCGCAGTAACAGCGTTGTTCTGGGAAAGACCGCGTTCCATCAGCGCAAGAACAAAAACATCTGCTCCGAACATAGCGCACCAGGCCTGCCCCTGAAAATTTCTGCGTACATAATCATTATAGAGCATAGCCCAAATGGTGTAGTTGTTGTATCCCGGCGACCAATGAAAATTCCACATCTGCGCCCGGGTTCCCAGTTTGCTTTTTTCCTGATAGTTCTTGTATTTTCTCGCCATATCAACAACATGGCTCGCTTTTAATCCATACATAACCAAACCTCCACAAAAAGAAAAAGGCGGCCATTTCTGACCGCCGTATGTATAGTTGGCTTTAGACCGCCCGGTTACCGCCGGACCCGGAGAAAAGGATCACCGCCTTTCTATTTACCTGCTTTCTGTGCCTGTGTACCGAAATAAAACCCCACAATCATAGTGAAAATGGTAAGGAACTGTTCCCCTGTGATTTCTCCGGCGCAAGTTAATCCGATAAATCCGCCAGTCAGTGCCAACGTCATAATACTTTTCACATCAATTAGTTTCGCTAACTTTTCTTTCATGGTATTCGCTCTCCTCTACTATTTAATATGCTGGGCCATCATATAGATAACCCCTGTCGCAAGAGCCCCAGCCATTGCCCCGACCATAGTATTAAAGATGGTCCGCGTCATACTACTCCAGCGCTCCGCAGGTTCGGCTTCTAATTTGGCCAAGCGTGCGCCCTGATTCTTCTGCTCCTCAATCATGGATTCCATTGACAGTGCCAATTTCTGGACTGACAGTGCAAGGCTACTCAGGGACTTTCCCTGCTCTTCCTGTTCGTCCATCCTATGTTTAAGGGATTTTATCTGCTGATCATGGTTTTCCAGTTTTACAGCAACCTCTGTATCTGTCATGTCCGACACCTCCTACTACTTTTTCTTTTTTGCTGCGATAATTTCCTGCCGCTGTTCCTCGGTAATCCAACCTTTGATAACAGCGTTGGATAATCCTACCGTTGACAGCCTATCATTAATATAAAGATTTTTCAGTCTATCAAACATCTCTCATCCCTCCAGATCAGCTAAAACAAGCATATCAACAGTTTCATTGAGGTTGGCAATCTGCTTCTGGGCTGCCGCAAGCTCTGCCCGAATATCTGCTTTTTTCAGGACCACAATCATAGCCGCACCATGCACATCTTCTGTGGTGTAAAGAGTGTTGCCGGACTCATCAGTGCCAGCTTCCACCTGTTTCGTGCCGATCACGAAATCCATTTTCTTAGTAATTCCATCCAGGCAGGTGTAACCAACCTTGGTCTCCATGGCCTCGCCGTCTGCGTCCAGAATCAGCAAACGGTCATTCCCTTCGATGTCCGACTCGATCTGTTCATAGGTCTTGCCATTCGGGAATACAAAAATCACCTTTGCGGTATCATCCGCAAAATATGCCCCATTCGGTGTCAGCTCATAGACTGCTCCGCTCTGGGTTTTAAGTTTCTCACTCATAAAGAGCTCCTTTCTGCCCTGTTTTTTCGGGCAATAAAAAATAGACCCGAAGGTCTGTTACACTTCCAAAATTTGGAAAAAAGTTTTTGTGCAAAATAGTAATATTGGATATATTAATAGTATCGCAATAGAAGTGGCAATCAACTCAACTTACTCAGGAAAAATATTTTGGAAACCAGTAACGTGTTATCGATTTGGAAAAATGATTGTTTTAAATGCATATATTCAAAATAGCATCGGGACATTACAAGCTGGTGTAATATTAGGAACTCTGAGAAAATATAAACCGTCCAATATGGCCTACGCCATCACAGGAACTGGGGCAATTATACAATTTAATCCCAATGGAAACATGATTGTTGACACTTCACCGATGCCAGTCGGCAATAATCTATTCCAGGTCATATATTATTCCAATGACTTGTAATAGTGCTATGCAGGATTTATAGCAATTGCAATCCTGTACCTCGCAGATGGATAAATTTTTACTTATTATCACGGAGTTCCATTTGCAATAATCTGTCCTTTTACAATAAGTGTTCCATTGTAAATTTAAGCGAGGTTAATTCTGGTGTGATTCAAAAATGATATATGACAACGGATATTGCGACATTTTGCAATGCATAGGTATACAATTTATTCAGCATGTTAATTGGCAAATGTTCTATTCTGGAGTGATAAAAAACATGTAGCTCCTAATCCCAGCCATAGATGTATTTCTCACGTTCAAATTTTGAGAATGGTTTTATTGGCATGTATGTAAGGGCATACAACGGACAGTGGTTCCCGTGGCAGAAAATCATTTAATATCTTGAGCAACTGTGCTGCACATGCGCGGAGACATTGTTCGGGATATTACTTAATGCAATACGAAAAACTGTCAAAAATTTGCATACCTATAGAGGATTCTCCGCACCAAAAGCGTAGGCCACCGGTTGTAATCACTTGTACTAGACTTACAGCTACGTTTGGATTGCCCCAGGTTGATACACTATGATACAAAGAGTCTTTTGCGAGCGGTAATACGCCATTATTAAGTAATCCTACATTGTCGCATTTTTGGCTAGGTGTAAATACAAAATAAACAAAACACACCTTGCCAACTACGTGATAAGAAATGTTGCCAGATCCATATGCCATATTAATTGCATGAGATACATCGGTAATTCCAGAAGGTGCTAAATTACTATATAACGCATTAACCGCCTGTGTTACATTCTCAGCATCACCAGCAGAAAGGTCGGTTCCCATTCCCAACCGCTCATACAACGTATGCACGAAAGCACTGCTCGGCACTTTTTCTCCGCTGTTTACATCAATACCGGAAATCATGTTTTTCAGGAGTGCGTTCTGATCCAGATTCATCGTTGCGGCAATGGCTTTAGACACCTTACCCAGTACCGACTTAATTGCTTCTCCAGCAATAAGATTTGCCAATTCCGTTGCCTGCTCAAATTCTGTGTTTACAGTCAGATTGCCGTCCTCGCCCACGGTAATGTCATCACTACCTTTAACAACGCCAACCGCATCCTGCTGAGCCGTCTTGGCTGACAACTTTCCTGCTTCATTTACCTCTGTAGTGCTTCCATCCGGCATTACCGTTCCAAGACTACCAGATGACGCCTTTTTGGTGCCCGCCGCCGATACCTGCCAATATGATGTGTCTGTCGGCAGCGTTCCGACCGGTGGCTGCGCCTTTGCCACATAGCTGCTACCGTCATATTCTACAAGATGACACACCTCATACTGTGTATCGGCGTTCCATATGCCCTTCGGCACGATTGCAACGTGCCCGTATGCTACTGCTGCCATTATACTGATACCTCCATTTCCGTATTTCCTGCTTCTCCATAAAAGATTCCGTTCTCAAGCCAAAATCTCATGCCCTGCGCCTTTTTATCACTCATCAGCATACCTGTTTCAAAATCAACATAAAACTGTGGCACAACAAGGCTTGCCGCCGCATCTATCTGATCTTTCAGTTTCTGTGCCTGCTGACAGTAATATTTCGCATTGTCCTCAGCATCTTCCGGCACCACTCCACCAACAGCATACCTCTTGGCATTATCCGCACTGCCAGATGCTTCTCCAGCTTTTTTTCTGGCAGAGTTTGCGCTTTCCGCAGCGTCCGTTGCCGCCTGTGTAGATTCTGCAGCCTTATTCGTAGCAGCGCTAGCTTTCTCCGCTGCCGTCTGCGCGTCCGCCGATGCACTGTTGGCACTCGCAGCTGCATTTGTGGCCTTTTTGGTAGCAATACCGGCCTGTTCTGTGGCTGTCCCAGCCGCCTGGCTGGCCGCGGTCGCATTGGTTACAGTTTCCGCAGCCGCCTGCTTGGTTCCCTCATAGTAATACTTGGCATTGTCAGTTTCGCTACCCTCAAACTCTGCATCACCAATCGTATACCTCTTGGCAAACTTCTGATACTGTAACGCTGCATCTCTGGCATTCTGCGCATCAAGCATATACTGACGAAATTCTGACTGAATGGACGGGGCCAGCTTGTCCATCGTCACCGAACCGTCTATGATGGTGGCTGTTACCTCACGGTTAGTCATACTAAATGCAACCGTGGCCGAACTCTTGAAAGTATTGATAAATTTCCCAATGTCAACCTGTTTTTCAGTTCCGTTGGCTAGGGTCAGAATAATGATGCCCTCGTCTGTCACATCAAAGTTTGTAACGACACGCTCAATGTCCAGATCGTATGTATCAATGCCGCCGCCCAGTTTTGTGACGGTAATAACTCCGGTCTTTGCATCCACATTTACGGATTTTACGAGCGTGTTTGCAATTTCCATGGATAATTTAGAAGCATCAAGCTGAACAATTCTGGTATCTGCCTCCTTGATACCATTTTCCATATTTAAAAGGTTTTTTCGGTTTAAGGCCGTCCGCTGCGATGGAAGGTTCTGCCAGTCAGTTATGATATAAAAAGCTTCGTATGCCATTAAGCTTCACCTTCTTTCTCTTCATCGTCAGCCTGCGGAAGGTTGCGAATAATATTTGCCGCATTGTACAGCAACGCTCCCTGATCAGGACCCGTCACAGAAATTTTATCTAAAGAAAATAAAATCAGCTGTCTTTGTTCTTCCGATAACTTATACATCTCGAACTTCCTTTCCGACCAGCCGTTTCAGCTGATCAAGTTCTCTCTGTTGGCCCTGCACCGCCGCTACCAGGAGCGGAATGTAGTTGATATACGGGATAGTCAGATACTTTCCCCGTCTGCCATACAGCGGCAAATCTATGCCCTGTTTTAGGCAGATTTTCTGTACATCCTGCGCAATAAAGCCGATTCCATCCTGGTCATACCGTTTCATACTGTAGGATACCGGTTTCAGCTGCTTGATGATCCTGATCGCCGTTTCCGCATCCACGGAATGGATATTCTGCTTCAGACGCCTGTCTGAGAAGTCATCTATGGAGCCATAAATATGATTAGCCCGCAAAGTACCGCAACTAATCGTATTGCCTCCAATGTCGGCCATATTGGCATAGCAGTCAACATTAAAACTGCTGTTGCAGGAAAAATTTGTGGCAAGAACCGTAGATCCGTATAAAACCGCCCTGGAAGATGATGTTCCGACTTCAATGGACTTTGCAATAACTTTACCACTTGAATCAACCGTAAACTGACCATTGCCTACATCAATGGATCCCTTAAAAAGTCCCTGATTAACCGTCAACGTTCCGTCTGCGGTCAATGATGAGTTTGTAGCAGTCCAGCTGAAGCGGTCACCTTTAATATCGATGCCACCACTTTCAATGGACAGCTGAGAAGATACATCTCCCTTGCTGACCTTCATCGTGATAGAATCTGACAGCAATTTAATCTGCGCATCGGTGTAATCATTCAGATTTTTCACAGACAACGCAATCTGATCAGCACGGACACCCAGTGCCGCCTCCGCTTCACCCGCACGCTTCGCTTCCAATGCAATAGCTTCTGCCGTCTGCTTAAACTGCGTTTCCATGTTTTCTTTCAGGTTCCGCATATCGACCGAAATCTGCTCAATGGATTTTTTAATAACCGCAGATTTTCCTTCCAGCTGAATTATCTGGCTCTGGATTCCGAAGTTCTCCTCATACTCGATGCTGCCGGATGCTTCAAACGTATCCATCATGCCCTGAATGCCTGTCATGGTCCGTTTCAAGCAGTACGTTTCGATGACATCATCTGATGTATAACAAACAAGGCCATCTCCGACCTCAATCCACGGTAAACCAGGACTCACAATCTTACATGGCCGATATGATCTGCCGGCAATATTTTCAAAAGCCGCTGCAGCTATCTCTTCCAACTCCTCTGAGGATTTTCCATAGGCAAGAAAATTTCCCTCAATAACGTAGGTATTGCTTCCTTTGCCGTAAAGCACACCAAGGTCACCTTCCTCCTGCCGTATCTGCAGGCGGTCAATCGGTGTGACAATATAATCTTCATACGAAGTATCTGACTGCTTGTAAAACAGAATTTGTTCCGTATTTTCATCGTCTAGCAAATCACCCGGAAATAAATCATCATCCGGGAAAAGAGTCTCTGACGGGTAAAGACCTGCGCATCCTAAAAACTGATAACGCAAGCGTCCAGTCTTATCAATATGACCAAAGCATCCATTAATCTCGCAGATGGCCTGCAATACATCAAGGCCACTCAGCTGCTCAGGATCAATAGTTTTGCTTACCGGCATATCATCTAGCGGAAGATCTGTGTCAATCTGCTTCACGCCAATATACTCACATAAACCATCTCGAAACTCTTTCAGCGTAAGCGGAAATGTCAACACCTGGTACCACGCAGATACATCGGTGCTGAATTTTCGCATACGGTCATAGGCAGTAATCTTTTTCAGTCGACGGTCTGCCTGACGAACAAAGCTATCTACGGTGTAAATTCCCATAGCCATCTCATACCCATCAACCTCTAGCGTAACCATGAATTCCAGTCCGGTCAGATCCTGTTGCACATCAGCAACCGTAACCTCAAACTGGGCCGCATTGCATTCACCAAATTCAGATCATCGGATTCGCACAAGCCCTCAGTGATTTTTATTGATTCCGTCTGCATCTGACTGTTCTCGATAATGTAAGACGGCTCCTGTTCTGCCGGGAACAGTTCTTCGGATGGAAACAAGGTTTCTTCCGGATAGATCATCTGGATATCGGAATCAAAAAAACGCAGCTTCCATTTCCGCCGCGTCTCTTCACTGATATTGTCCTGCCAAAATATTTTCTTTATCTCTTCTGGCACCGCCAGCATCTATCTCACCACCTCTTAATACTCTGTGATTGTTATGGTTATTGGCTTGTACAGAATAGTTTTCCGCTTCTCATCTACGTTTATGATCTCGTATGGCACATCCGCAATATAAAACCTGCCGGACACATATGAGGATGTATTCGGATTCCAGTATTCAACATCGCACTGCACCCGCGCTCCATGCTGAATAAATTGATTAAGACGCTCCACATCTGCGAGATACATATTGTGCGTGGAAAACTCAACCGAAGTGGCTGTATGGGGAAGCGCATTTCTGTGCAATTCACCGTTCCCATCTCGATATGGGTCGAGGTCCATAATCTGATTAGGAGTGCACTTATAGGATTCAAATGCTATCAGGTCATTAGGAAACACCTGTCCATTGATTTTTAAAAGCCAACCCTCAAACGCTGCCACAACTCACCACCTCGCATAAAAAAAGAGACGCCCATTCTAGGTCGTCCCGATAACCATTCTATTTCATGCTACCATTCTATCATATCAAAAACGGCATTTGTGGCAATCTTAACAGCATATAGTAATTCTGATTTTTGTGATGTCAGAAGTATGCTTATTGATGGTGAGCCGTGGTTTGTAGGAAAGGATGTTGCAGATATTCTTGAGTACCAAAACGGTAGTCGAAATATTAACCGTCATACAGATGAAGAGGATAGACGTAAAATTACTATATCCAAAAGAAAGAGCCGGCAAATGCCGACTCCTTTCCTATACCGCTTCTACTTTCTCCACCTGTTTCTTCAAAAATCTATCGATCTTATCACCTATGGCTCGGCGGGAAAATCCAAGCTCATTGCCAATTTCCTCATCCGTTTTCCGCTCAACATACTTCAAAGCCAGAATATGCTTCATTTCTACATCATCCGGCGGTATGGACTCCAGAAATGCTTCAATATCCAGTTTCATATCCTCAAAAAGCTGCTGATTTCCTTTCAGGTCAATCGCAAGCTGACGGACGGCCTTACTCCGCTGCTCTGTACTTTTGATAGTAGGACCAGAAACAACAAAATGGCATTCTGCAAACGGAAACTGCTGCATAGATCCTTTTACCACGCCATAGGCAGCCTGAGCCGGGTGCGCTTCATAATACTTAAGGCGGCGCTGAATTCGTTTGATTTCTGATTCCAGATATGTATAGGTTTCAAGGTATTCTCTTGTCAGAACCTTAATCATAATTGCATTCTCCTCTCTAAAACAGTCTCGGCATTACTTTGACTTCTGCCTTAAAACCGCCCTCTATTGCACGTTCAAGCTGGCTTAGTGAGTCTGCCCCATCATCGTGATCATTATGGCCAAGTTGAACGAATGTTGTCGTTTCATCCATAGCAGCATCATACTCTTGACTTCGCCTGTAACGATGAACTCCAGGTGGATCATGTTTTGCTGCTTCATCTATCAGGCTGTTCGGTGCGAGAAAAACAAACCGACGTTTAATATCACCGGAGTATTGAATGATTTTTGTCATCTTAGCCATCTTGTTTGGAGCTTTTGTTGAAGTTATTGAGCAGCGATAACCCTGCCTAGCCAAATCATCGCTGATGTATTTCGCATACATTTCGCCGCCGTTGTTTGCCTCGAAATTTATTTGTTGAATCTTGTTTCCAACAATTTTCCCCTGAACAATTGGAAGTGTTACCTCTTTCGCTCCCTTGTTAAATACCCAGTCAAACACGTAAACGTCTCCGTTCTCATATTCAGCTCCTATCGGCATTGAAAGGCTATCTCCACCACCCCAAGCAACATCACAAGCCGTAACAGTTCTAACAAATCCGCCCTCCGGCAATAATCCGTAAAAATACCTCAAATCATTTTCAGGGAAAAGCAGTCCTTCACGAACAAATGGCTTCTGCATGAACTTCGCCCACCATTCATTTGCATCAAGCTTTTTCCGCATATCTCTGTAATATTGTGTGGAGAAGCCACCAACATCGTATTGGAAATTAGACTCATCATTTTCATCTAGTGCCGGTATCTTTCTGAATCTGTACCGTGGATCATGCTTGTGTTCTTTTTCCAGACGGCCCAATGGATCCATAACGTTCCAACGGGTTCCTACCATCAATTCACGAGATCCATCGTTTTTACGGTCAACTAAGATATTCAAATAATCCTGGTATCTGTTTTCCAGTCTGGTAGGGCTCAAGCTCTCTTGGCGGTCACGAATCAGGTCATCAACATATAAATAGCCATCGTCCGAAATGTCAACCGCACCGGTCCATGTACCATCAATACCGCGGCAAGTTAGTGTAGCAAAACTCTCAACGGCATCAAGGTACATTTCATTCTTTTCTGCAGATCTGTTCGCGATTCTGACCTGTGGGAATATTTCCCGGAATGTGTACTCTTCACTCTCTATCAGCTTTGACGCATCGCGGTAAAAACGGTCTGCCAAAATTCCGCTGTGTCCACTCATAGCATTATGGCCAGCTGGTCTTTTACCCATAACCCAGGCCATGAAGAAAATACACAGGGTGGATTTTCCGACTCGCGGTGGTAACGAAATACCAAGGAAATCTATCTTCCGGTCTTCCAGATCCTGCAGATCATCCACGACAATTTTCAAGGTTTTCCTTCGCGGAATATAGAATTTTTTCTTCTCCCGCCGTTTCCTCTCCATGTAGATCAGGAAAGAATCGAAGATATATGGCGCTTCAAACCTTATCGTATCCCAATATAACTTGTCCCACTGGCGATCTCTTGTACTGGAATATTTGTTGACTGCCCATTTTTTGATATATCCGGAATAGGCCATGACAAAATCCCGACCATCCAGCGTGATATCTGGGTTATCTTCCATCGTGTACCGCAATTCAGCCAGTAAATAGCTCAGCGATTCATACGATGGCGGTGATTCCAGTTGCCGTTTCAGACCATTTATGATTGCCCTATGGCCTTGAAAATCCATAAAAAGCCACCTACCTTTCGATAAAAGTAAGTGGCTCTCAAATGGCTCTCTTATAAATAATTATATTGTTCTTCTGCTTTTTTCCTTTCCAATACTGCTAAGTCAAAATCATCAAACTCTCCTAAACGAATGTTTTTCCCATTATCTCCGACATACGCAACCCACTTCCCACTATTTTTCAAAAAATAAACTCCCGTTACACCTGTATTATTCCGTGCTCCACATGCTCGATTTTTTGAATTTTCGCTTTGGGTAACAACTCTAAGATTATTTTTTCTATTATCGAGCTTATTATGATTTATATGGTCTACTACCTTCCCTTTTTCTGGTATCATTACCACTCTATGAAAACTGGTATATTTCTTTTTAATAGATGTTACTACATATCCAGCACCGTCCAAACGCCAATGCCTGTCTTTCAATCTCATCCAGTCTTCGATATCACATATCATTTCGTTATAATCATCGAGTTTTACATAAACAATATCACCATCCAGTCTATAATCATTGGGTTCAAACGAACTCCGTGAAAAATTCGGCATAATTTTATTGCTCGTATATGAAATTTCTTTTTTCTGCCCTTTTAGTAGTTCTTCTCTTATTCCTCGCTTACCTCTAAGGCATCCACAACTAACGGCCTTTCCACCAATCAATGCATTGCTCCTAATACGGGCCATTTTCCCGCAATCGCACTTGCACTTCCATATAACATGCGATTCACTTGGCTTCTTTTCACATCTTTCAATTACCTGCAACTTGCCAAATTGCATTCCTGTCAAATCCTTATATGCTCCCATATAGACACCCTACACATTTATCATAAACTGCTTCTTGCAACTACTACCTTTGCATTTGTACCTTAACCTTTTAATTTGAGTATCTATATCAATCTTCACAGCTTTCTTCCCGCACCACGGACAGACCGACCATCTGCTACCGTCTGGAAATGTTTTGATATCTGCAATTCCATCGAAACCATCTTCCGGCTGGTTCATGCACCGCTGGAACGCATCTTGTTCTATGCTGTTTATAACATCAGCCATGTTCATTCCCCATCACTCCTTATTCCGCCTCAGCTTGTCCACCTCTTTCACCAGGTTATGCGGTATCTGAAGGACAGTTATCAGCTTCTCACCTGAAAATATGTATGCCTTATCCGAATAGAGTCGAATTTGATTAGCAGCATGATTCCAAAATACAGGCCATCCACCCACTTTTTCAGATTTCCGGTCAAATCACTATGCCGAAGCCCCTTCTCATAGGCAATCTTTGCAATCCGGTCAGAAGATTTCTCTTTCAAGCCGCAGCGCTGCTTCATTCTCTGCTTCGCATGCTTCGTAACGATCATCAAATTCACCTCTTTTCGGACAAAAAAATACCAACCACCAAATATTGATGGTTGGTAAAATTCTTTATATAGTTTTCAAATATTTATTTTTCATTCCGCATGATGGACATTCACAAATGATTTCTGCTTGAATCTGACCATCTTCGTCTTTCCCAATTGCAGTCACATCTGCTCTTATACCAGATATCCTATAAACATTTACCTGTCCGGGTGTAGGTTTAGGAATATATTGCCAGCTTATGTACTTTCCACACATATAGCAAACATCTATTCCGCTAATCTCTCGTGCCATATAATAACTCCCCCAATCTTTGTATAATAGGGAAATTATACCACTCCAACCACCAATATTCAATTATCAACGTGCAACTGGGCCAGCCTGATTCGAACCGGCGAGTGCAGGAGTCAAAGTCCTGTGCCTTACCGCTTGGCGATAGCCCATCATGCCATATCATAGATACGGCGCGCTTCCGCCAGCAACTTGCTCAGGACCAGAACTGTGCTTGTAAGTTCAGCATTTATATTCCGTTCCTTAGTAAGAAGCTTATATGTTCTTTTACAGTCCTGAGAGCATCCATCTCGTTCAGCTTCCAGATAACTCTTCATGTCCTCCAGATCATTGACCTTGCTTTCCAACTCGTCAATATGAGCATCTAATTCGTGGAACCGTTTCTCCAAATGTTCCCGAGGCCACTTGCGGACCTTATCCATCTCAATCATTCTCCTACACCTCCATTTCATAAAAGCCGACAGAGGGATTTGAACCCCCGACCTACTGATTACAAGTCAGTCGCACTACCAACTGTGCTATGCCGGCATGTAAAGGGCGTGTCGTTATTGCCCAACGCACGCTCCACTGCTTACAAGGCAGCCGCTCATGAATTGCCCCGTGGGTCTTACACTCATCCTGCTTGCTTTACGTGCTCCCGCGGGCAATGCGGAAGCAATGGACCGTCAGGGACTCGAACCCTGGGCTGCCCGGTTATGAGCCGGGTCCTCTAACCAACTGAGTTAACGGTCCTAATTTTTATGCCTTGGAAATAATATATGTTTCCCCATTCAGAGCCATGGTTCCGCATACGTTGGAACTTTCAATGATTCCTACGGCCATATCAACAGCTTCTACCGCTTTTTTGATTTCATCTTCATACTCAAAAGGATCCCATTCCTCCTGCACATAATCTTTTATCTCATTCAAAGTCTCAATGCACTTTTCCTTCTCCATTTCCTTACCCCTTTCAATTTTTTGCTCTCATAAACCGCCGACTATTTCAGAGAGCGCTGGCAATCCGCTCCATGCCTTACCTCGGATGTACGTTGTTTTCGCAGTTCTCCGCCTCTACTTACTGCGCAGTTTCCGGAATCGGAACACCTTGACTTGAACCAGGGACACATGGCTTATAAAGCCACCGCCCTGACCGACTGAGCTATGTTCCGTAGCGATTCCGGCTTTAGAACAACGTGCGATTGTCGCAAACAGCCGCTAGCATAACCGTTTGCTACATACATTGCTCCAAATACCGGCATTGTCATTCTCTTTGAGGTGTTTCGCTACGCTCAAATCAGTTGGGAGCGACCCAACACAACGCCATGATAGGGATTCGAACCCCAGAACCCTTTACGGTCGGCAAGTTTTCAAGACCGCCTCCTCAACCTACCGGACTCATGGCAAAACGCAGTGGACGGGATTTGAACCCATAAGCCGAATTAACGACTGACAGATTAGCAATCTGCTCCAATACCATTATGGGACCACTGCTTATACAAACATGATTAGGGCTTCCCCTTATCCACCATAGATGCAACCATATTCAGCCAATGTGACGATAAGTCTGAGCTTTTGGGAGCGACCCTAGGCTTCTTACCGCGGTCAAAGCACATGCAGGATTTCACCTGCAAATTTCACGGTTCTTTCAGATTAAATGTTTTTCGATAGTTTCTCTCATACCGTCGATCAAAATTTTTAATTCTGCCATACCGCTACTTTAACGAATTTCTTGTGTTATACCCAGATTTCTCTAGTTCAAGGCAAATCAGCTTAGTGAGATTTCCATTTAGTCCGTAGTCTCTCACACCACTCACGTCAATGGATTATTCCTGCACAGCAGGCGTCTATTATACGCTGACCACAAGGATTCTGCTTTTGGTTTCTCTATGATGATACACTGCACAGCGTTGTTGATGCTTTCCATCTTCTCACCAGGATCACTCTCTGGTAAAAGAATCAATAAATCCAGTATCCCGAATTTATCTATCTCGTTACTGTACATCTCGGCAAGGCTGAAAAACCTTTCTGCACCGAGATAATCATGTTTGAACTGGCATAGCCGGACTCGAACCGGCGACATCATGATTAACAGTCATGCGTTCTACCTGCTGGACTATATGCCATTCTTATCAACCTGTAAGGAAACCTTACAAGTTCAACCATTCGGAATTTCCGAACAGTTAAATAGCGGGTAATGGAATCGAACCATTCGCCTGTCAGCTGTATTATCGCGCGCTTCTGACCGCTCTTCCCAATGAGCTAACCCGCTTCAACCGGCATCAGCCGGTTAGCAATATCTTTGTTCGTGCTATGCCCTGCACTATGCGGTTTTTAAGAGTCATATCGTTTTACCACCAATCTACACGCCGCTCTTTTATTTCGTGCCCTCGAGCAGTAGTTGGGCCAAACCTCACGGCGGTCGTAAGCCGCCTTAACAGCCTGTTGGCTATGAGGTATTCATATGGGGGATACGATAATAAGATTTCTCCGCACAGTTATATGCGCCTGTGCGGGAAAGATGGAGTGGGGATCGAACCCACGACCGTAATACTCTACCACTGAGCTATCCATCTTCCGGCCTGCTGGCCGTATCGTTCATATATTCACATTTTCATTCAGATAGCGCGGCCCTCTCAGCAACTTACCGCATGAACACGTTGCCATTGGCCCACAATGCTTTCCTGCATTGCTCGTCAGGATTCGTTCAATACCGCAAATACAGTTCCGCATCCAGGCTGTCGCTACTCTGGATGCCTCGATCGTAAACACTGATGAGGAATCCCGTACTTACCAGATCTATACGACCTTTCTGCCCTTTTCACCGGGCTGTCAGCTATGAATTTAACCCATTCCACTGAAAGGAACAGGATAATTCCGAAATAAGTAAAAATCATTCTTTACCTCATTTGTTCAGCCAGTCATTGTCCAGATAGTAAAATCCGAACGTCGCGGCACCAGTTAACAGTATCCATACCACCCAAAACAACCATGTCCAGGATGTTGTCATGCTTTTCACTGCCGATTCAATATCGGTATCAGCAAAAAAACTTGAATCATCGGAAAGAGTTCCATCTCGCAAATCTGTATATACGGTTCCTGTATTTTCTGTTGGAACTCCATAATAATCAAACCGGACGTACCCTGATTTATAAATCGTATCTATGTACCTGCTCGTTGGCATTTGGATTTTTCTGTAATCCATTTCTATATCAAGGAATTTGATTTTCTGAGCGTGAATGCTCTCATCCCCCGCATAGTCCCAAGTCCAATACTCTTCTATGCGAGTATATTCATGACCGTTGCTGTCTTTTTCCGTAACCGGCCTTGTGTGCTTGTTGTAATGTTCCTCAACTTTTTCCACATACAGGTACTGACCGCCAATTTCCGGATATGTTACTGGATCCACTGCTTCCAAAGTGCCATAAACAAAAGCATTGCCAACCGAAGTATCCATTCCATATCGAAATTGCTCAGAATCCGTAATCTGGACAGCCTTATAATACTCAGAATTCTTTTGAATCTGGTGAGCATCAATCCGACCAGCAATTACAAATCCCAAAATCAGCATAACCGCAATGATTGTGATGCTGGCTAGGATCTCTCGTTTTGTTATCTCCATATCCTACTCCAAATACCGCCAATGCGTCGGCCTATAGTAGACATACATACCGCCATCAGGTAAAAACCATAGATTTCGATATCTGTACAACTCTGTCTGGTTACGGCATCCCTTTTCATCATCAATTTTTGTCTCCACAACTACATGTTCAGGAGGCAATTCCTTTAATGTTTCCGTCCAATCCATAGTCAATCCCACCCTTAACCCAAATACGGAATTTTTAAATCCAAATGTTGCATCTGAAAATCAACCTTCGGCAAAAATCCAGCACATTTCAGTGATAATATGGCGTATCGAACTTGATTCTCACTGTTCAAACCAAAGAAATTTTCTGTATAAAAATCATCAAAACGAACCTTTCCGCAGTTGCTACATTGAGAAACCACAATGCCATGTAAGACAGTCTCATTCATGTACTCTTTACGAAAATAGAACTTTCCGATAATCTTTCTTGTTTCATGTTTACACTTTTTCTTAAACGGCCACATATTAATCTCCAAACATATTTGTCGGGGCATCTGTCGGCGCACCATAATCAAGCTTCTCGTATTCTACAGGTTCATATCCGGTCCAGTCCAGGAAGATTCTGGACGGGAAACCGCCTACATACTGTTTATATGCACCGACCTGCGTGTTGTAGTTACTCCGATACTGTGCAATCAGGTTCTCTGTCGTTGCCAATTCGGTCATGTACTGCTTGTAGTTCTCGTTGCTCTTTAATTCCGGATATGCTTCAGCTACCGCCGCAATGGCTGTGGAGACATTCTCAAAGCCCGCTGCACCACCGCGGCCATCACAATAGCCTGCAATACCTCGGCCTCATGTTTATCGTACTGCTTAGCAATATGAAACGGACGCCATGTATGGGATGCTTAAGGAAGCAGGTGTTACGATGGTCGATCCGAAAGAAGCGGCAGATATCTACATTGTGAATACATGTTCTGTGACAAATATGGCAGAACGTAAAT
>ENA-OQHL01000781-OQHL01000781.1-human-gut-metagenome-genome-assembly--contig:-NODE-781-length-19794-cov-3.088066_pt1 | contig 19794 bp, 20 predicted proteins | sample MGYA00242565_ERZ504723 | MGnify/ENA primary metagenome ERZ504723 (study PRJEB26092, sample SAMD00036211) | human gut metagenome | host: Homo sapiens | study: EMG produced TPA metagenomics assembly of... | reverse complement strand
GGAAAGGAACTGGTGGCTACGATCGGATTTTTCGATGGTGTGCATCTAGGACACCGTTTCTTAATCGACGAGATGAAAGAGATTGCCAAAGCACGTAACCTGCCATCGGCCGTAATCACCTTCCCGGAACATCCCCGGGCCGTATTGCATGCGGATTACCAACCGAAGCTATTAAATTCTTTCGAGGAAAAGTTACAGCAATTAGAGACTACCGGAGTAGATTATTGCATCGTATTGGATTTTACGATCGAGCTATCCCGGCTCTCGGCCAAGGAATTCATTACCTCTATTTTAGCGAAGAGCCTGCATGTAAAGACCTTATTGATCGGATATGACCATCGTTTCGGGCACGATCGGACGGATGGCTTCGAGCAATATGTCGTTTATGGCACCGAATGTGGTATCGAGGTGCTGAAGGCATCTCCCTATGACGAAGGAAATACGGCCGTCAGCTCTTCCGAAATCCGGAAATTACTTCAAGCCGGAAATGTAGCTGAAGCCGCTTATTTACTGACCTATCCCTATCAATTGCTGGGCCATATCGTCAGCGGCTATAAAGTGGGACGCACGCTAGGATTTCCCACGGCGAATATACGGGTAGATGAACCTTTTAAAGTCATTCCGGGTATTGGCGTATATGCCGTATGGGTGGAGGTGGAAGGCGAACGATATAAGGGAATGCTTTATATCGGTGACCGTCCGACACTCAATAATGGGAAGGACATATCCATGGAGGTCAATATTCTGGATTTCTCCGGAGATATCTACAATGATAGCATTCGTGTCTCATTCGTTCAATACGTACGCGGAGACATCAAATTCGATTCCTTAGAAGAATTGAAAGCCCAACTGGAGAAAGACAGATGCACCGTAAATAATTTATTATAATATGGAAAGATATTACGAAGCGATTGATTTATTAAAAGGCATGATCTCCCGTCCGTCTTTCAGCCGGGACGAGACCGCCGTAGCGGATTTCCTGCAAGCAGAATGGCAAAAGGCCGGACAAAAGGTGTTCCGCAAAGGCAACAACCTGTGGATCATCGCCCCGGATTTCGATTTCGGTAAACCGACCCTTTTACTCAACTCCCATATAGACACCGTCAAGCCCGCTTCCGGTTGGACCAAAGACCCGTTCACTCCCGAAGAGACCGAGGATGATCAATTATATGGACTGGGCAGTAACGATGCCGGGGCGAGCGTAGTCTCCCTCTATGAAGCCTTCTGTATCTTAAGCGAGAAAGAACAACCTTATAATCTAATCTTCCTTGCGTCTTGTGAGGAAGAGGTATCCGGGAAGAATGGCATTGAAAGCGCATTGGCCGAGCTTCCTCCTATCTCCTTCGCTGTCGTAGGTGAACCTACGGGTATGCAACCCGCCGTAGCCGAGAAAGGGCTAATGGTACTGGATTGCACCGCTATCGGAAAGGCCGGACATGCCGCACGTAATGAGGGCATCAATGCCATCACTTTAGCGATGAAGGATATAGAATGGTTCAGCACCTATCAATTCCCGGAGAAAAGCGACTTCCTCGGACCGGTGAAAATGACTGTCACCATCATCCATGCCGGTACACAACACAATGTCGTTCCCGATAAATGCGAATTCACGGTAGATATCCGCACCAACGAATTTTATACGAACGAACAGTTATTCGAGCTAATCAAGGAAAAGGTTCATTGCGAGATCAAGGCCCGCAGCTTCCGCCTTAGCTCCACCCGCACGGATCTGGATCATCCTTTTGTGCGACGGGCGATCTTAATGGGAAAAGAGCCTTTCGGCTCTCCTACGCTTAGCGACCAAGCCTTGATGCGTTTCCCCTCCGTAAAGATAGGGCCGGGAAACTCGGCACGTTCCCATTCCGCAGACGAATACATCAAGGGACCGGAGATCCGGGAAGCGATCGATACCTATGTAAGGTTACTGAATGGATTACAACTATAGCTTATGTTAAAAAAGATACTGGGGACAATAGGCTCGCGTTATCTGATAGCTTTCCTTAACCTAGCGCTGATCTTCATTAATGCGAAGGTGCTGGGAATCGAGGGCGTGGGGATGATCGGGTTGATCGTGGCCTCGGTAAATATAGCGGTAATCGTCAATGGGATTTTATGCGGGAATACGATTGTCTATTTCATGAATCGTTACTCCATGCGGACAATTTTCCTTCCCGCATATCTGTGGACACCTATCGGCTCTTCCCTAGCTTGCGGCTTCATGTATCTTACCGGGCTTTTACCCACCGGCTATCGGCTGGATATCTTCTTGTTGGCGATCTTGAGCTCTACGGTAAACGCCAATGCCCGCTTCTTGTTGGGTAAAGACAATATCAAAGGGTTTAATCTCACGTTTATATTGCAAGGAGGACTGCTATTTTTCGTCTTACTCTATTTCTATTATATATTGAAGCGCCCGGACGTACGGTCGTATGTCTGGGGATTATATGTCACGAACGGCATAGCCTTTATTGCCAGCCTATCGATGCTTGTTCCTGATTTCTTAAAGGAGACATCCCGGTCTTCCGGCAAATCGCTCTACGGTCTATTAAAAGAAATGTTTGCCTACGGCCTGTGGGCCGGCGCGGACGGATTGGCGGAAACCTGTACTACCCGACTCAATTATTTCCTAATACAACGTTTCGCCGGGTTGGGAAGTGTAGGCTTGCTAGACGCTGGGACCAAGATCTCCGAGAGTGTATGGAATATTAGTCGCAGCGTAAGTTTCATCGAATACAGTAGCGTGGCCAAGACCTCAGAGGCAACGGAACAAAAACGTATTACCTTACAGCTTTTCAAATTGACCTTTTGCGCTTTAGCCCTCGTGATGGGATGTATCCTATTGGTACCGGAATGGATATATACGGATTATCTTTTCAGCGCCGAGTTCAAAGGCATACGTAAAGTGATAGGCGGATTATCGATCGGAATCGTAGCGTTAGGCTGCAACAGCATCATCAGCCATTATTTCATCGGCAGCGGAAAGATCCGGTACAGTACGGCAAGCTCGTGCGTAGGGCTTATTGCCTTATTAATCTCCGGCTTTTTACTCATCCCGTCTTACGGGGTCGTAGGTTCCGCTATCACGACCAGTATCGCCTTTACCTCTATGCTGGTTTTCTCATTGACGGTCTTCTCCCGGCAAACACTTACACGCTGGAATGAGTTCCTTCCGGACAAAAAGACTTCCAAGCTTGCAGAATTCATATACAAAAATCCCTGTAATTCTATCACGAATTTTATCGATAACGCTATCAAGTTCACGGAAAAGGGGACAATTACGCTTGAAATGATTTCGTGCAAGGTACAGCTCTCGGGTTATCAAAACATAGACTGTACCCTATAAACAAACTCCATCCAAACCCAATAACGGATCGCTTTTCCTAAGAACATGGAGATCGCCACGACCCATATATTAGCCCGCAAGAAACCTAGAGCGACAGCGATAAAATCACCGATACCGGGAAGAAAAACAAAGAAGCCCATCCAAGAGCCTTTTCCCTTGATCCAATCCTGCACCTTCTGTAGTTTTACCGGATCGAGTTTGAGGTATTTCTCGATCCACTCTACCTTTCCCAGCATCCCCAACCAATAGCAGCTCATTCCACCTAAGAATTACCAAGCGTAGCGGCGATCATACAAGGCCAATAAGCCGAACCCGCCAATAATACACCTGTCAATACGACCTCACTGCTAAACGGCAAGATCGTAGCCGCTAAGAAAGAAGCGATAAACACCCCGATATACCCGTAGGCTATAAGAAATTCCATATACGTATCATTAATAATGCGATAAACATAACTACCGAGAAATGGAACAGCCAAAAGATATATTTCCCCCGGTTCACCGTAAAAAAATGGGCGATCAGGATAGACGCCGGTACACAGGCCATTTCCAAGAAATTCCTCGGACGACTGCTCATAGATAAAGAACAATCCAAACGACCAAATGGCCATGACAATCAGAAAAGAAAAGAAACTGACGAGTACGCAAAATTATCCTCATACTCATGTGTAAACGAATGTTTTAAATGAAGCAATGATCGTTAAATCCCGCCACTAAAAACAATACTGTATCCAAATCTAATAATTCCCGTCCCTAGTACCGCAAAGGAAACGGATCTTGAATAAGGAGGTGAAAAGGTATGGTAAAATGCCGTGAAATCCCATTCCCAGACACACCATCCGAAAACAAACCAATAAACCGTCAAGATTCCGAACAAGGAAGCGACAAATGTCCGGATATTCAATGTCCATGAAATTATACATTCCCAACCAAAACAGCAGGCAAAAACCAAAGGAATGTGTATCCACAACAGACTTCCGATACTGATAATCAAGGATGCGTTATAAGCCTTATCCGTAGCGTCCGGGTCATGATAAGAGGTAAATAACTGATAAAGGGCCAATATCAAACAAAACACCCCGACAGATGTTGATTTCAAGGGAAAGAAATCCGGGTTTGTACTTGTCAACAAGGCATAGAAGAGAAAGGGAAGCAATGTCTTCTCACGAATCAACATCAACGCATAGTTTACCCGATGCACCAGAAACGCACCACCGGCCATCAGCCAAAAAACCGATCAAATAGGTAAACAACTTACCCGGAAGAACCAGACAGAGGGCATTCCATAAAGGAGGAGCCGTCACCTCTCCATACACGGGATAGCCTACCGAATCCACATACCCCACGATCCAACAAAAAATACAAGCGCAAAGCATGTACAAATGGGTCATAGGTGTCGCTATAGTATATCTACGTCCGTAATATGAAGTTGTTCCTCTTGCCATAATCTTATCTTAGTGTGAAAATACGGTACCTGCGTTAGTGCAAGCACCGGAGCGACGTTCGTAGTGAACGCCGACCGGTACTCACCGTAAACGCCGACTGACGTTCACTGCAAATGCCGACCGGCGTTCTCGATAAACGCAATTATAAATCAAACCCGATATCCCGACGGAAATACTTCTTATCGAAATCGATCTGCTTAGCTCCGGCGAAAGATTGGGCCAAAGCCTCTTCCTTAGTAGCCCCATACGAACTGACCGCGATCACACGGCCGCCATTCGTCAGGATCTGGCCGTCTACCAGCTTCGTTCCGGCATGGAACACTATATTGTTCGAGGATACGCCATCCAATCCCGTGATTACCTTATTCTTCTCGTAAGCCTCCGGGTAACCGCCGCTTACCAACATAACCGTAACCGCCGCACGAGGATCCTGTACCAATGTACGGCCCGCTAAATTACCTTCCGCTACCCCTTCCAGCAAATCAACCAAGTCACTTTGGATACGAAGCATGACTACCTCTGTCTCCGGATCGCCCATACGACAATTGTATTCTATCACCATCGGCTCATTCTTCACATTGATCAGACCCAAGAAGATGAAACCTTTATAATCGATATGCTCCGCTTTCAATCCCTCTACGGTAGGACGGATAATACGCTCGTCCACCTTCGCCATAAAGACCTCATCAGCGAAAGGAACCGGGGAAACAGCTCCCATTCCACCTGTGTTTAAACCCGTATTGCCCTCGCCGATACGCTTATAATCTTTCGCTACCGGAAGCACCTTGTAATCGTTGCCATCCGTCAAGACGAATACGGAGCATTCGATACCATCCAAGAATTCCTCGATCACGACCGTCTTGCTCGCGTCGCCAAACATTCCGCCCAGCATATCTCCCAACTCTTTCTTGGCTTCCTCCAAGTTATCGATAATCAGTACCCCTTTACCGGCAGCCAATCCATCCGCTTTCAATACATAAGGAGCGGAAAGAGATTCCAAGAACGCATAGCCTTCCTCTAAGTTTTCAGTGGAAATACTCTTATAACGAGCGGTCGGGATATGATGACGCATCATAAACGCCTTGGCGAAATCCTTGCTACCTTCCAATTGGGCACCTTCCCCACTCGGGCCGATCACGGGGATGGAGCTTAATGCCTCATCCTTCTTGAAATAATCATAAACACCCTTCACCAATGGATCCTCGGGACCTACCACGACCATATTCACTTGGTTCGCCAACGCAAAATCCTTGATAGCGGCAAAATCATCCGCTTTAATATCCACGTTGGTTCCTACCAACGCTGTTCCCGCATTACCGGGAGCGATAAATAACTTATCAACTTTCGGGCTTTGAGCGATCTTCCAAGCGATCGCATGCTCACGCCCACCAGAGCCTAATAACAATATATTCATATCTCTTCTAATTTTCAATTCTCAATTCTCCATTTTCAATTCCCAAGGTAGTCATCGAAATACCTCGTAATCTTCTCATGCAAATGCGGACGGTCCTTACCGGTCACATTATGCTCATGGCGAGGATACACAAAGTAATCCGGATACGTATCAGCCTCTACGCAAGCCTTTAAGAAACCAAGGCTGTGTTGCCACACTACCACCGGATCGATATCCCCATGTATCATCAACAGATGGCCTTTCAGATTACCGGCCTTCAGTTTCAGGTTCGCGTTCTTATAACCTTCCGGATTATCCTGCGGGCGATCCATATAACGCTCGCCATACATAATCTCGTAATTGCTCCAGTCGATAACCGGCCCTCCGGCCACGCCCACCTTAAATATCTCCGGATAAGTCAGCATCAAGTTCGTTGTCATAAAACCGCCATAACTCCAGCCATGTACTCCGATACGGTCGGCATCCACATAAGACAAAGATTTCAGGAACTCGACACCCTTCACTTGGTCCGCCATCTCATTGATACCCAAATTACGATGAATCACGCTCTCAAAAGCATGTCCACGATTTGCCGAGCCGCGGCTATCCACGGTAAACATCACATAACCTCTCTGTGCCATATAGAGGTCCCAACCACGAGCCCCGTTTTGCCAGTCGCCCGTAACAAGCTGTACTTTAGGACCTCCATATACATAGACAATCGTAGGATACTTCTTCGTCTCATCCAAATCCGGCGGTAAAGTCAACCGGTAATTCAAGCGAGTCTTACCATCGGCAGCAAGGATATGTCCAACCTTGATCCGCGGCATCCGATACAATTTAAAGGGATCCGGAGCGGAAAGTAAGGTAGAAATCACCTTAGCGTCCTTTACACGGATTAAATCGATATCCCTCGGGGTAGAAGGAGAACTTACATAATCAATCGCATATTCGCCGGAGGGACTCAGCAACCAACGGTGCACGCCCACTTTCCAACTCAAGCAATTCATGATATCACCCGTTCTCAAATCCGTCTCCCAAATATAACGTTGCATCCCCGTTCCTTGCATATTCGGAGATACGGGATGAGGTGCCGTTCCCTCGAAAATCACCTTATTTCCGTCTTTGCTAAAGCCTAGCACCTTGGTAACCACCCATTCCCCACCGGTTAGCTTCCTTAATTCCTTTCCAGTCGTATCATACAGATATAGATGGTTATAGCCATCCGCCTCACTCTGCCAGATAAACTTATCCGGATCGTTCGGCAAGAAAAGCACGGGATGCTGCGGCTCCACATAACAACGATCCGTCTCGGTAAACAGATCAGCCTCTTTCTTTCCCGTCAAGGCAGAGTACCGCACCAAATGCATCTCGTTCTGCTCACGATTCAACTCAGCGATATAAATACTCTTCTCATCCGGACTCCAAGCGATATTTGTTAAATATTTCTCTTTCGGCAAGCCTGTCTCCAACCAAACCGTCTGCCCGGTAGCTACCTGATAGACACCCACCGTAACCTCATGGCTCTTCATTCCAGCCATCGGATATTTATGAGGAACCGGCGTAGCGCAACGAGTATCGATATTCACCAGCGGGTAAGCGGTCACCATACGCTCATCCATACGATAAAACGCTAGAGCCGAGCCTTTAGGAGACCAAAACATACCTTTCGTAATCCCGAACTCCCGTTGATGGACAGCCTGTCCGCATACGATTCCATCCTGTGTTTCACGTGTAACAATCGTATTTCGTCCATCCGGGGATAAAATATGCACATTGTTTCCCTCCGTAAAAGCTAAGTTATTCGTAGCCGGGCAAAAGTCATAATTCGCCCAGTTATTCTTCAAAGCATAATCAGCGACTACCTTATTTTTCTTATAGTCATAATGAATCCGGTGCTGTTTGCTAGTAAAAGCCAAGACCGAACCTCTTTCATAGGGTACCGAAAAGCTAGGCAAAGAACCAACCGTCTGCAGATTTGCCGCCGTCAAGGCCCCATTCAGTCTTTCCAACGAAAAAAGGACCTCTTCTTTTTTCCCCGGCTTAGCTCCTAACACGCTATCTCCCTTAACATATAAGTACTCGTCCCCGCACCATTGTAACTGTTTCAAGTCACGAGGTACGAAGCGGCTATACGTTTTTCCTCCCGGAATCAAGTCGTGCAAGGAGAGTTGCTTATCTTGGGCGGTAATCGACATCGTTAATAAAATCAGACAAAGGCTTATGAATAAAGATGATTTAATCCTCATAATCATCATACCCTCTCCGTTTTATAGGCTTTATAGGTTTGCTAAATGGGCGCTTTCCATCCCGCTTATGATCGCCAAACCCTTTCTTACGGTCATCCTCATCCCGATAACGCATTTTCACAGGACGTTCTCCTTTTGGCTTGATCGGCTTACGAACCGGGGCATCCACGAATTTCTTGCGGACCGGACGGTCCTCTCCCCGATCCTCTCCAAAGATACGTTTCCCCGGAATGGAAGCGAAACGCTCCTCATCATCCTCGCTATGGGCAGCGGCGAAACGACGCTCCGGACGATCCACACGACCCGTACGGAAGTTTTGACGATCATTGCCTCTACGCTCGAAAGAGCCTTCCGATCTGCGCGGACGCTCCTCTCCATCCTCATTCAATGCCTTCTTGAAGTCCTTATTAGTTCCCTCAAATAACTCATAGCAACGGTATTCGCACTCCAAGGAACCGTTCATCAATTTGATCTTCTCGCTCGGGCGCAAGCCGATCTTATCGAAACATTCATCTTTATAGCTCAAAATCCAAGCCTTATATCCCATGAACACGTGTTTCAAACGCTCGCCGATCATATTATACAATCCCAATAGATCACGAGATGATATACGCTCTCCATAAGGTGGGTTCGTCACCAATATACCCGGCTTCGGAGCCTCTGTATATTGTTGGAACGGTTTCACCTTCAGATCGATATATTTCATCAAGCCAGCGCTACGGATATTCTCCAAGGCGATATCGATAGCGGCTTGGGAAATATCGGAGCCATAGCAATGGAAAGCGAACTCACGCTCCCCGCTCTCATCATTATAAATACGATCGAACAATTCCTCATCATAGTCCACCCATTTCTGGAAAGCGAACTCTTTCCGATGGATACCCGGAGCGATATTCAAGGCGATCATGGCAGCCTCGATCAACAATGTACCGGAACCACACATCGGATCTACGAAATTAGATTCTCCTTTCCAACCGGTTTTTAGGATCATGCCGGCAGCCAACACCTCATTCAACGGAGCTTCCGTTTGATCCACCCGATAACCACGCTTGTGCAAAGACTCGCCGGAGCTATCGATAGATAAGGTACAATCGTTATGCGAAATATGGATATTGATATATAAGTCCGGGTTATTGACACGAACGGACGGACGCTTCTTGAACTTCTCGATGAAATAATCCACGATAGCGTCTTTCGTACGGTAAGCGACAAACTTCGAGTGATTGAAATCCTCGGAATAGATCACCGAGTCGATCGCGAACGTCTTGTCCAGCGACAAATACTTCTCCCACTCTACCTTTTTCACCTCTTTATAAACGGTATCAGCATCTTTGGCCTTGAAATGATAAATCGGTTTCAGAATGCGCAGGGCAGTACGGCAGTGGAAATTCGCTTTATAAAGCAATTCCTTATCACCCGTAAAGGAAACCATACGACGACCGATCTGCAAGTCGTTGGCACCTAAAGCTAATAACTCCTCGGCCAAGATCTCTTCCAACCCGTATAGGGTTTTGGCCACCATTTCAAATGTCTCGCTCATTTTAATTGAAAATTGAGAATTGAGAATTGAAAATTATTCCCAATTGCGTATTACGTTGTTTATTATTAATTATTCTCATTTCGCTCTCTGACATGCTTCGATCTCCTTCCAGCTACCCTCTTGATAATTTTCAATTCTCAATTTTTCAAATTGTGTAACCGTACTCCCTGCCGGTACATCCTCCGCTATCCAGACGTTACCACATATCGTAGCCCCTCTGCCAATCCGGATTTTACCGATTAAGGTGGAATTAGAATATACTGTCACATGATCTTCCAAGATAGGATGACGGGCTACGCCACGGATAGCGTTACCGTTCTCATCGGGGGGAAGTTTCTCTCCCGCCAAGCTGACGCCCTGAAAGATTCGGACGTAATTGCCGATCACGCTCGTCTCGCCGATCACCGTACCCGTCCCGTGGTCTATCGAGAAATGATGACCGATCTTCGCGCCCGGATGGATATCGATACCGGTCTCGGAATGTGCCATCTCCGTAATCATACGAGGAATATAAGGAACCCCGAGCTTATACAATTGATGGGCGATCCGGTAATTACCGATCGCCCGGAAACCGGGATAACAAAATTATGACCTCACCTAGATTTTGAGCGGCGGGATCGCCATTGAAAGTCGCCTCCACATCCGTAGCCAGCAGACCGCGAATCTCCGGAAGCGTAGAGATGAAAGCCTCCGAAATAGCCTCTGCCTCAGCGGAGATCTTTCTTCCGGGCAAGTCACGCAAGATGTATCCGCAAAACAAAGTCCCGCATAAACCTGCTTGGATAATAAAGAATGAAGAGTCTCAACATTTACGCCCGTATGAAAACGGATCGTCTGTTTTACTGATACGGGCATTCCCATAATAACCGGGGAACAGGATCGCACGGCATAGATCGATGATCTCTTTCAGCACCTCGCCCGAGGGCAGCGCCTCCTCATCCCTGTACGCATGGAACAATTGTTTATACGATGCCTCATCCGACAGCTTCTCCACCGTATCGCCCAATACGCTACTATGCCTCTGTATATCCATTATTTGCGGAATATTCTTTATAATGCGCAAAAATAGTATTTTATTTGAGAACACCTTCACGAAGAAGCATCAAAAATACAGCCAACGACTAATATTACGTTCTATAGCGCTAAATTCCACGCCAACCTTTATCAACTTACGCCCATCCGCCTGATAGAGTTACAAATAAATAATCTTCATATCGAATACTTTACCACATCCAATGCTCCACTTTCATCAAGAGCCAAGGCGACCAGAAAACGATCGGAAGGGTCTACGGCAATCCTCTTTATTGAACGATCAAAATTCAATCGTTTCTTTAATTGGCCGTCCCAAGAAAGAACCAGCAATGTGGATAAATTCGAAAAATCCGCAGAACCATCGTACAAGCAATATACATACTGATCCGTACCGAATATATCGATAAAGCATTTTGTCGTTCCAAGAACATCCACTTGGGTATCATTCTTCTTCAGTAAAGGCACGATAGGCTCCTTCCCATACGTAAAGCTCCTTTGATAAGTTCCCTTCAAATCGTAAAAATCAATTTGGTTGAAGAAACGCAAGGCAGCAACCACACTGTTTTGCCGCTCATTCACACAAAGATTAGGCAAATAAGCGACGTGCTTACAAGAACGATACGTTCTTGCTACTTTTGGTGGCTCCACCCAATAAATTCCCTCTTCCCGATTCGCATAGCAGAAAGGACCATAAACATTTTTCTCTACGATCGGAACCGCATAAACTTCTTTCGTGGTGACATTATAATGCGTAGAGGGAACAAGTTCGGGTATTAGTATATATTTCCGATCAAAACGCAAAGAATCCGCCAGCACCTGCATCTTATTAAATGTAAGTTGGTTATCCACGATCCAGAACTCATCCTTTCCGGCGGGTTCTTTTGTATTTGACTTCATAAACTCCGGATTAGAGAAATAAGTGGCACCATATCCTTTCAACGCAAACGCATGCAGGTGCGACAAATCATCTTTGTCGAATACTTGAATGATCGTATCACACCCACGAGCCAACAACACCAAATAAGACTCGGTAAGACCAATCCCATCATAGCATACACCAGAATCCCCTTTCATTAACAAATTTCCCTCCAGCCGTTTTTCTTCTCTTTCCGCATCGGAACAAGCGAGAAGAAACAAAGCGAAGAATACAATAATCCCATACAATACTCTCATGACCTTTCTATTTTAAATAAACATAAGATCGGATTATCGTCCTGTGTACGATTCTCCGCTATCCGTCTCAAATCCTCATAATGTATCTGATTACGCAACAGCACCGTCGAACTGATCTTCCCGATAAAATAATCTTTATACACTCCGCAAATACCGTAAAAGCCTGTCAACCCCGTAGCCCTTATGAAGTTGGGGAACGCATACGAGAATGCCTCTTTCCTATCCTTGTCATAAAATCCGAAGTAAGTTACCTTATCGCACATATAGGTCGCATGCAGGATCTGTTCGGTCTCCAGCAGCCCAAAAGAATTTACATAGCCGGAGCGAAACAGATCGCCAGAGAAATCTCTCCCGCCTCTCCCTTTCTCCTTGACATACTCGATAGGAGGCATACTTTTATCTCCGAAGCGAACTTATAAGCAGGCTCCAACATCCCGTCCTTCACTTTCCACACTTCGGGGGTAAAGGGGAAATGCGCATACCAATCCCCAGCAAAGGCATGCAACGTCTTGCTCCCATTGATCGTATGGCCGGACGTGAAATAAGCCGGTCCCAACAATGCGTCTTGCTCTCCTTTCCTGTCCGTGGCTTTCAGATAGAAGTTTTCCCTTTGCGGTGTCGCAAATCCCAAAGGATAATACCAAATCCAATTCTCCTTATCCAAAGGGGCGCAGTCCACAAAATAATCAGCTACATCTTGCGTGGATATATATTGATAGGTATCCAGATCATAACGCAATAAGGCCGTCCCACCAAAATCCACCAATGTCAAGATTCGCTCTTTCTCATCCACGAAAAAGTGAGTTAGATAAAGATACTCTTCCGGCCCTTGTCCCCGCAAGCCTACACGAGTAATAAAATTTCCTTGATCACTGAATACAAAAAGCGCATTTATCTCATCACTTCTATCGAATACAAAAATACGATCGTCCACCCAGCAAACCCGGTAGAGATCTTTTAACAGCACGCTATCCTTCGTCTCCAAAGGAATGAATCTGCATTCCAAATGTTCCTGCAAGCCAACCGTACAATCGTTTCCGAAATCCACCACGTCCCACTCTTCCGATCGATTCTCGCATGCGATCAAAATGGAAGCCAGACTTATCATCACTAAATAATATAGTTTTCTCATGTTTTTCATATTAGATTCAGACCACTAATATACGTAACTTTTTGAAATACGCCAACTGCACAAGTTTTCCTAAGCGCACAATCGGAATTCACGAGAAGTACTACTTCCTTGGCCTATGAAGTATATCTCTTAGGGATACAGTGCTTATTTTCCACATAGTTATTGTACATTTTTCCAAATGCATTTAAAACCTCATTATCTGTTTCCCAAAACACGTACGTGTTTTCACAAATTCTCGTACGTGTTTTTCCGGAAACATTATCAACTTTTTATCAGTCTGATTATAAAGATATTATCAATACGTATATTTTAAATACTTACTGTATTTTTCACTATCAACAAAACACCTTATGGTTATGATTTTTGAAGCCCCAAGAAGGCTTTATTTACGAGCTTATCGACTTCCTTATACAGCCGTTGTATTTCCTTTGTATCCAATCCATTTTGTTCCCACTCCGTCTTATGAGCGTCGAATAAATCGAAAATCCGGTTCTCTACCGCACGAAGCTGTTGGATATAACCAGATTGGTCATCATTCCATAACAGTTGCCAATGCAAATACTTTTGGCCGTTGCCACGATGTATGGAGTAGACATTCTTCTGTAATTGAACGGAATACCAATCTAATAGGGCTGTTTTATAGGATGCGTCGTAAGTAACTAAAGCACTTTGCTCCTTTCCCATTTTCACCCAAAGAGGAATAGCGACAGAGGTAGGAGGATATCCCAAGGCAGTCCACATCGTTGTCAATTCCGGATTCATACCGGATTTTACGCCTTGGATTACGATAGAAGCCGTACTTTCTAGACGGGGGATGAAATCCTGCTCCACAAACCAGCCTGTACGATTGTTCGGACTTTGTCCCTTGTCCATCAAATCGATATCCAGCAAGCTATTATAAAAAGAGCGGGAAGCCTGCTGAAAGATACGCTGAGGAGTAAATCCTTCGTTCCGCATTTCCTTAAAGATCTTTTTCGCATTCTCATAACGTACATATCCTTTGCCTTCATCCGTACGCCCCTCGAAAGAGAAATTCGTATAAATCAAGTAACCTTCCGGCGCCAGATTCGGATCATTCGCGTCTTTCTTATAATATCGCTCATTATTCGTCTCATAATAAGCCGCACCACCATAAGCATCGATCACTCCGAAATTAGCCTCCACACGCATCGGGCGAGGCAAGGTATCCAAGAAATGCTCGAAATCCTGCACCGTCTTACAGACTCTCAAGGCTTTTCGCATCAAGTTTCCCTCTTGATCCATCTCCTTTATATCATCGTCTTTCAAGTTATAAGAAGCCGTATTCATGATAGAGAAGCCCGTCTCATTGCTTCCGGTCCACACGGCTCCCTCCGGATCATCGCTATTTACCAGCCCCAGAAAACGATAACCACCTTCGTCAAAATAACCGATATGGTTATACGGAGCGCCGGTATCCCGGTGTTTCCACATCAACGGACGGCCATCGGGAGTAGCCTTTCCAGTGATTATAATGGAGGTACAAGCCTTGTCAACCACCGGAAAACAAAGACATAGAACAAATAAAAGAAGTAGTTTTTTCATATCATTTATTGATTTAATAAGATTTCTTATGAGGAGCGCCAAATTCCTTACAGCTGACCTCGTCTATATCTACCGTCCAAATCTTCACGTTACGGACCGCCGGATCGCTATAACGGAAAGTCTTATCGGAATATTGCTTCATGATAATATCCAAGGCTTCCACCTTCTTGTCGAAATCCTCTTCGTAAGCGACCTTTCCCCAAGCGATCACGCTCTTCGAACGCATACGGTAGCTACAAGCTACCTCCGGATGCTGGAAAACCAAGGCATGGTCAATACTAAACGTAATACAGACTTTCGGATTACGTTCCAATATAGAGATGCTTCGTCCATCCTGCGCCGAGTGTAAATAAATCACGCCATCCTTATAACCGAAATTCATCGGCAATACATAAGGCGTTCCATCTGTATCCGCCATGCCAACGAAGCAAACATCGCTCTGGCGGATAATCGATTCGATCTGTTCCTTGTCCGTGTGTATAAGTGTCTTCATATTCCTTATGTTTAAATCTAACTTGATACAAAATTAAAAAAATCATCTGTTTCTGCAACCCTTTATAACCCGCACTCGTCTATTAAGAAAAGAACCTAAAAAATTAAAGACGATGAAGACGAGAGTATCACTTTTTATATTCTGCATACAGATGATCGCGGTTTGCGGATTCGCAGCCGACAAACGTATCGATGGAAATGGGAACCCGGAAACCCGGGAGATAAAGATTAGCGATTACGACGAGATCACGTTCGTTGGCTCCGCTGATTTCGAGTATGAACAGTCGGATAAAGCGCCTTATCTATCCGTAACGATCGATGAGAACTTATTTGATTACCTCGTGACCGAAGTAGAAGGCGGTACGTTAAAGATCTATCCGAAATCTATCAAGAAAGGTTTTAATAATAACTCCTACGACTTGAGGCCGACCGTCTACAAGATAAAATCCAACTCCAAGGAACTAAAAGAGTTGAATACGGTAGGTTCCGGCAGTTTCATTATCAGCAAACCGACGAAAGTAAACCGGATGGAGATCAATATGGCCGGTAGTGGAAACGTTGAGTTGAGAGGCCCCGTAAAAGGTTACAAGCTTGAATGTAACATGGCCGGTAGCGGAAATATCATCGCCAAGGATATACAGCTGGACAACCTATCTTGCAGCCTCGCCAGCAGCGGGGAAATCGAGGTAATAGGAACCGTAGATCGTGCCTCATTCAATGTAGCGGGAAGTGGTGAGATTAAAGCCTTTGACTGCCAAGCACGTAAAGCAGAGTGTAATATCGCCAGCAGCGGCGAGATCAGCGTATATGCCACGCAAATCTTGGATGCCAATATCGTAGGTAGTGGTGAGATTCATTACAAAGGAGATCCGGAGATCAGTAAGTCTATCATGGGTTCCGGCTCGATCAACAAAGTCAAATAAACATTTAATACATACGAACGATGAAAACAAAATTAGTAGCGGTAATAGCCCTCATCTTTTGTGCCTTCATGGCAGAGGCTAGTAAAGTAGAAGGTAATGGGAATATTATTACGAAAGAGATATCGGTAGATAACTATAGCGAGATCGAACTGGGTGGAAATATCGAATATTCCGGCAATAATTTTTGGGGAAATAGAAGCAACAAGAAATTCCCGGTATTCAAATATACGCATGGACGAAGCGCTTCCTTGAAAATTACGATCGACGAGAATCTATTCCCACTCCTCTCGATCAAATCCAATAACGGACGGTTAGCTATCCGCATACAAGACGGGACCCGTATCAAACCGACCCAGTATGTAATCGAAGGAAGCTCGAAGACTCTGAAATACTTAAAGACTTCCGGCCCGATGGATTTTGAGGCGCAGAACGCTTTTTCCGAGGATCAACTGGAAATCAAGATTTCCGGCTCCAGCGACGTAAAGTTCCCACATAACGTGAAATTACGATTAGGTGAGTTCTCGGTATCCGGCTCCGGCGATCTGGTTTTTGAAGATTTGGACTGCAAGAATCTTACCAGCAAGGTTTCAGGCTCCGGAGACATCACCTTGAAAGGTAAGGCGGACGAGGCCCGCTATTCCGTATCGGGCAGTGGAGATATAAAAGCATACGACTTATCTGTCAATGATTTGAGTTGCTCGGTAAGCGGTAGCGGAGATGCCCGTGTTTATGCCAAAGATAACATGAACCTATCGGTTTCGGGCAGTGGAGACATCCGCTATAAAGGCCCGGCGAACGTGAATAAATCAAAGTCCGGCTCTGGATCCATTCAAGGCGCAAATTGATCGAACACACACATTTTTTTTAATACACACATTATCAAATTTAAAAAAGCTACTAGATGTGATATCCGGTAGCTTTTTCTTGCTATTTTTGTAACCAACTCTTTATTTATAGAGTCTAAATTAAAAAGTAGAATCATAAAAACGATACTTATGAAAACAAAGGCTATCTTATTAATGGTATTTTTCCTAGGATGGGTCACTACCGGTTGGGCCGCAGATCATGTAAAAGGCGATGGTAAATTGACCTCGAAAAAGATTTCTGTCGCCGATTATAACGAGATTAAGGTGGATGGCGTAATTGATTTCAATTACGAGCAATCCGATGATCCTTCCACCGTGGAGGTTACCGTAGACCAGAATCTTCATCCCTATGTCAATATCGAGGTGAAGGATCGTGTCTTAACCATCGCTTTCAAAGGAGCGAAGGTAGATCATTTCACGAAGTTTATCGTAAAGACGAATTCTAAATGGCTTGCCGCCGCAAAAGTTTCCGGAAATGCCAACTTCATGGTAAACAGTCCGCTTACCGGAGACGAGACCGTTATTAAGGCGAACGCCAATAGCTTGGTGCAACTGAAAGAGACAGTTACGGTCGGTAAACTGGATTTGAATGTATCCGGTAGCGCAAATATGGTTGTCAATCATCTGGAAGCCGACAAGATCGAATGTGATATCGATGGCTCTGGCTCTATAACGATCAAGAAAGGTAATGCGAAAGAAGGAGACTACAGTATCGTCAGCAGTGGTGATATACACGCTTTTGGGTTAGCGGTTCCTCAGCTAAGTTGCAAAGTAACAGGCAATGGCTTAGCGGAAGTACATGCTACCGATAATTTAAAGGCCAACGTAGTCGGTAAAGGAAATATCCGTTATAAAGGCCCGACAGCAGTTCAACAGAGAATAATCGGTAAAGGTACCGTAGAAGAAGTAAAAGAATGAAAACAAGAATTATATACCTATGTCTGCTGGTGATCTTTTCTACGACAGGTTGTATCAGTAAGAATGCTCGAAAAGGTATCAATGGGAACAAGAATATTGTTACCCGCACCATTCAAGTAGATGATTTCGAGGAAATACATCTAGGGTCCAATATCGAATCGGCGAAAAGCATCAATCCGTTCAACAAGAAGAACCGTGCGATATGTAATTACACCCAAACAGATGGCGCCTCCTCGTTGGAGATCAGCATGGACGAGAATTTGTTTGACTTATTGGATATAGAGAATAAGGATCACAAATTAATCATCAAGGCTAAATCCGGCAAGAAGATCTGTCCGACCCATCTGGTATTGAACACAAGTTCCAAGAACCTGAAGGAAGCGGGGATCAGTGGCAGCATCGACTTTATCGCCGATCAACCGCTACAACTGACAAATACGTCTTTTTATATCAGTGGCGTAGGCGACGTGAAATTAGCTGATTTATCTTGTGATACTTTCAAGGTAGCTATATCCGGAGTCGGCAATATTTACTTGAATGGAAACACAAGAAAGGCAAATACTCCGTATCGGGTGTAGGGCACGTATATGCGTTCGATTGCCCCGTTGAGGATCTGGAATGCGAAGTTTCAGGTGTAGGAGGAATGGAAGTGAACGCTACCCAGAAATTAGACGCTAGCACTTCTGGTGTGGGAAGCGTTAAATATAAAGGCAATCCGGAGCATACGCAGAAATCCGCCTCCGGTGTCGGAAAAATCAAACAAGCAGATTAATCATCCCAAAAATCAATTAGATGAAAAAGATATCACTTTTATTCCTTATATGTGGCTTATTTCTAGTAAGCAGCTGTATCCCTACACAAACCATAAAAGGAGACGGCAATATCACCACGGAAAACATCCCGGTTTCCGAGTATGACTGTCTTGAGTTAGAGGGAGGAGGCATGGTCGTGAATTACACGCAATCCGACGCTCCTGAAGGTTTGGAAATAAAGACAGACCGGAATATCTTCGAGAAATATGAGTTTAATGTAGAGAACCATAAGCTTAAGATCCGTCCGAAAAAAGAATTCAGGAAACATACGAATTTCCGTCCGACCGAGTTCATGGTTACGGCCAACTCCCGCAATCTAAAGAAACTAGCGGCGGCAGGCAGTACCCATGTAAATATAAATTCCCCTCTACAAGCCGAGGAGTTCGAGGCAGGATTAGCCGGTAGCGGGATTATCCAATTCCACGACACGGCCTCTTTTACAAACCTAAAGATAGAGATCGCCGGTAGCGGAGATTTCGTTGGCCATAAAGTGTATTGTGAGGAATTAAACGGGGATATGGCCGGGTCTAACACGATCGTTCTAGGGGGAACCGTAGGCATAGCTGAATTCTCGATCGCCGGTAGCGGTACAGTACGTGCTTTCGATTGTACCATGGATGAGCTTGAGTGCAAGATTGCCGGTAGTGGAGACATAGAAGCCTTTGTCGTAAACAAAATCAAGGCAGAGATAGCCGGTAGCGGTTCCGTAAAATACAAAGGAGATCCCCAAGATAATCCAAAAAAAGGTAATGGGCTCCGGTAAGATCGAGAAGGTGGAGTGATTCTTACAACCACCCCTCCTTTTATACCATTCGATACTTTCTTCCAAGCCTTTACGTAAAGGATAGGCCGGGATAAAACCTAAATCATCTTGAAGAGGCGTGACATCGCAAATCCAGTTACGCTGCTTCAAG
>ENA-OQHL01000779-OQHL01000779.1-human-gut-metagenome-genome-assembly--contig:-NODE-779-length-19902-cov-13.008900_pt1 | contig 19902 bp, 17 predicted proteins | sample MGYA00242565_ERZ504723 | MGnify/ENA primary metagenome ERZ504723 (study PRJEB26092, sample SAMD00036211) | human gut metagenome | host: Homo sapiens | study: EMG produced TPA metagenomics assembly of... | reverse complement strand
AGAGTCAGTCAAATGGCGGGATTCTGATCTGTACAGATATAAAATGCCGCCAAAGAACCCCAAAATCAGTCCTGTATATCCGCCACTGCAAAGGACAACAGTTACCTTTGTAACAAAGGACATACCGCCGATTATGCAGATTAAAAATCCTGCCAGAAGACCGATCGTTGTCCAGCCCATAAGTGAAACAGCCAGAAAAGCTGCGGAAGCATGTGAGTCTTTTACCTGTTTATTAATAGAATTCCATAATGTCTTATACATAATGATTCCTCTTTTCTATTTCTATTCTTTGGTTTTTATTATAGAAACAGTTTGTAAAATACACATGCGCACTAATGAAAAATCTCTGTAAAATTTCTTTTTCTGTGATATCAAGTCAGAGGTAGCCAGAGCGTGTTTGAGAAATCATATTATACAAACAGCATATCGTGGTTGATAGTCTTGTAAAATAATTTTCTGCATTCTTCGATGTCCTGTGTCTGTCCAAGAACCCACATCATTTTGGTGACGGAAGCCTCAAGAGTCATATCATAGGATTCCAGAACCGGGAATTTCTCCTTAATCACTTTTCCTACCTGATAGACCTCCATGTCGCTGCCCTCGTGAGTTACCTGAGTAGCCATACATACAAGCTTACCGGCACTGATCCAGTCAGAAAGTGCATTCAGAAAACTGTCATTTCCATAGTTTGGAAGACCGCCTACTCCGAAGGACTCAATAATCAGCCCGTCATAGGAAGCAGCCAGAGTGTCCAGAATCCGGCCATCTGTTCCGGGAATCAGTTTCATAAGAAAGATGTTGGTATTCATCTGATGATAGAATACCAGTGGATGCGTGTTGTGATCCTTGTCATCAATATAAAATATGATCCTGTTATCGTGAATTGAGGCAATATCAGGATAATTAATGCTGGAGAAAGCATTGTAGCTTTTGGAGAATTCCTTTTTGGCTCTGGTACCGGCGATTACTTTGCCGCCAAATACAATGGAAACACCGTGAGCTCTGTCGTGGGAGGCAAAACGCAGACTGTCCAGCAGATTGGAGCGAGCATCTGTGATAGCCAGATCAATTGGCTTCTGGGCTCCAGTGATCACTATAGGACGGCGGTTATTCTGGATAAGATATGACAGGGCAGCTGCGGTGTAAGCCATGGTATCAGTGCCGTGACAGATCACGAACCCGTCGTAGAATTCGTATTTTTTTTCAATGAGCTGTGCCAGCTGTAGCCAGTGGGCAGTACGCACATTGGTACTGTCCAGAGAAAAAGGCTGCACTGTGTCAATCGTGCAGAACTCTCTGGCAGCAGGGATATATTTCAGCAGTTCTTCAGCGGAAATCTGCGGGGAAAGTCCTTCCTGGGTATATTTTGAAGCAATTGTACCGCCGGTAGCGATAAGTAGAATTTTTTTCATAGTGTACTCCTGAATCTTGATTATTATAGATATTTCAGAGGATAATAATATTTCTATTATACACAGAGGACGGAGAAAGGACAAGGCAGATCTGTTGATACTCAGCCAATCAATTTCTCATTTACATACTCAAATCCGAGACGTTTCACAGTATCAGCAAATCGTTCTCCTGCAATGCCTTCATCTTTGAAGAGAAGGATTGCTTTTTCTATGACTGCCATTACCTCTTCTTCCTCTGTGAAAATTCTTGTAAGAGCCTGACCGTGTGAGATTCTTTTACCCCAACGGCCTCCGATATAGATCTTATAACCATTCTGATATTCCGGTACTGCGCCGAATGGACATTTTCCTTTGCAGCGTCCGCAATGGATACATTCTTCAGGATCAATGTAAAGTTTACCGTCAACTAATTTCGGGACATGGACAGGACAGCTCTTTTCAATCTGACATTTCTTACATCCCCGGCATTTCTCTGCATCCGGTTTTGGGATTCTCTGACCTATAATTCCCATATCATTCAGATTAGGTTTTACACAGTTATTAGGACATCCGCCAACTGCAATCTTGAATTTGTGCGGGAGCACTACATCGTGATAACCCACATAAAAACGCTCATGAATCTTCCTGCTGAGTGCAAAGGTATCAATCAGACCATACTGGCAGGTTGTTCCCTTGCATGAGACAACAGGACGCACTTTGGCTCCGGTTCCGCCTGTCATCAGGCCGTGTTCTCCAAGGAAAGCAATGGTTTTCTCAATATTATCATAAGGAACTCCTTGGATTTCCATACTCAGGCGGGTTGTCATAGTGATCTGGCCATTTCCGAATTTGTCTGCTGCATCTGCAATAGCACGATGTTCATCTGTGGTAATATGTCCATTTCCTGTGATGACCCGAATATTAAAGATGTCATCATATCGTTTGTCCTGAAGACATCCGAGACCCTTTACCCGCTTGATTTCCTCGGGACTCAGCTTTTTGTTGTCAGATGTTACTGGTTTTTCGTCATTCATCATTCAGTATCTCCTTTATATAGCCGTTACTGTTCTCTGATGTATACGGCGTTTCTTTTATTGATTATAGGCTTTATGAATGATAAAATCAATTTATGAGTTTTTATTATAAGATAAGTAATACTTATGAAATTCTGATATCAATAGAATGGGAGAGTTCAAAAAGATTATGTTAGATCACAGAACGGAAACCTTTATGGCTGTATGCAATGTTATGAATTACAGGGAGGCGGCAGAGCTGTTACATATTACCCAGCCGGCAGTTACCCAGCATATCCAGTTTTTGGAGAAGGAATATGGCTGCCGTCTTTTTCTTTATGAAAACAGAAAACTGATCAAGACCCCTGCAGCGCAGATGCTGGAGGATTACCTGCGATCGGTTCAGCAGCGTGAAAATTTTCTCAGGGAAAAGATAAAAAACAATGGTCTCCGGGAACTGCGTATCGGTGCAACCAAGACCATTGGTGACTATGTGATCACAGACAGGATTCACGATTTTTTAAATCAGCCGGATACGGCATTGACTCTGATCGTGGATAACACAAAGCATCTTTTGCATCTATTGGAACAAAATACTCTGGATTATGCCATCATAGAAGGATTTTTTGACAAAAACAGATTCGGAAGCCAGTTATATCGCCGGGAACCTTTTGTGGGGATTTGCCCGAAGGATCATCCCTTTGCAGGCCGTGAAGTATCTGTAGAGGAGATTCTGAAAGAAACTCTGATCCATCGCGAAAAAGGCTCCGGAACGCTGGCTATCCTGGAGGAAAAGCTTCTGGAGCATAATGAATCTTTGGAGCGTTTTCACCGGCATATATGTATTTCCAGCTTTAAAATGATCATCGACCTGATCAAGTCCGGGTATGGAATTTCATTTGTATATGAAGTACTTGCCCAAAGCGACCCGGAGCTTGGAATCTTTACACTGAAGGGTGAGCCCATAGTCAGAGAATTTAATGTTATTTATCTGAAGCATGCGGATGTGAGGGAGAAGATGGAATGGTTTTTATGACCGCGTCTTTCGCACTCTGCTGAACTGTCTTAAATGCATTATTTACGAGGATATCCCTATGTGCAAGCCAAGTCTGAAAATGGCTTGCTTTTTACTTTAAAATGATGTTAAGTGATGATAAAGAAAATTGAATTTCCCAAAGAAATTAAAAATAATCGGATTTTATGTTTTACATAAATTTAACACAACTTTTACTTTTTTCGAATTGATTATGTTAGGTCTTTTTGTTATATTGTACTACAATACTATTTGAGAGGAGGAATATTTAACATGGACGAAAGTGATAATGATTCTGAAGCGAACCAATTCAATAGAATTTTTATTTATATATCGCAAGGCATGGACTATGTATTCGGAACATAGACCATGTCTTTTGTTGCTTTTAAGTAAGTGTGATATTTAGATAATTTTATTGTAGAAAGGTTTTATTTATGAGTACATCAATTTTTATTCTTTTAGTAGTGCAGATTATTTTAATTATATTAAACGCGATTTTTGCGAGTGCAGAGATCGCTGTTTTATCAATGAATGAAACAAAGCTAGAACGAATGGCAGAACAAGGTAATGGTCGGGCAAAGAGATTAGTACGATTAACGCAAGAGCCGGCACGATTTCTTGCGACAATTCAGGTTGCAATCACATTGTCGGGATTTTTAGGAAGTGCTTTTGCAGCAGATAATTTCTCAGAACCTTTAGTTGATTGGGTTGTTGGGATGGGTGTGAATATTCCACGTTCTACTTTAGATACCATAGCTGTTATATTGATTACATTGATTTTATCATATTTCACGTTGGTTTTTGGCGAATTAGTTCCAAAGAGAATCGCAATGAAAAAATCTGAAGAACTGGCAATGGGAATTTCAGGATTGGTTACGGGAATCTCTATCTTATTTAAGCCAATCGTTTCATTTCTTTCAATATCAACCAATATTGTCTTGAAGATTTGTGGTATTGATCCAAATGAAGCGGAAGATCAAGTAGGTGAAGAAGAAATACGTATGCTTGTTGATGCGGGAAGTGAAAAAGGAACAATAGATCATCAAGAAAAAGAGTTTATTCAAAATGTTTTTGAATTTAATGATATTATGGCTGGTACGATTGCTACACATCGAACAGATGTGACAATATTATGGATGTCTGATGATGTGAAGGAGTGGGATGAAACGATCCACAATACACGACATACCCTTTATCCCGTCTGTGGAGATTCGATAGATCATGTTATTGGTATTTTAAATGCAAAAGACTATTTTAGATTAAAAGAAAAAAGTAAGGATATGGTTATAGATTCTGCAATTTCTGAACCATACTTTGTTATGGAAACCACAAAAGCAGATGTGCTTTTTAAAAATATGAAACAATCGAAGCAATCTATGGCTATTGTATTAGATGAATATGGTGGAGTGGTTGGAATAGTGACTCTTTTTGATTTATTAGAAGAAATTGTTGGCGATTTAAATGATATTGAACCAATATCGTCGGAAGAAGAAACTGTTATTATAAGAATAAGTAATAACAAGTGGGAAGTGAAAGGAAATATACGATTAAGTGATATTGAAGACGCTATAGGTGTTACATTTACAGCAAAAGATTGTGATACATTTACTGGATTTGTATTTCGAAAATTTGGTATGGTACCAAAGGATGGGGATACAAAAATAGAATTAGAAATAGAAAATATGCATATAATCATTGATAAAATAAAAGAACATCAAGTTGAACATGCAATTATAGAAATTTTTAGATAAAAATTTTGAAATCACATTTGCAAATTATTTTTAGAAAGAAGTAAATATATCAGAAGAGTACATATATATTTTCGAATACAACAATGATAACAAAGCAACGAATAATATTTAAACAAAATTGATTAGAAATTGTCGAAGTTGAATGATATTGCGAGAAAAAAAGAGGAAGATGCACATTTGTTACTTTGAGTCATCTCCCTCTTTGATAATTTAGAGGTGTGGTGAGGCGTAATGAAAAGTCCTGCGTTTGTAACGTGTTTGCAACACCATATTCCAAGAATCCAGTAAAATCAAGCGTTCCCAGTTACCAAAACGTTAATTTCAGTTCACAAAGAGAAAACATGACTCAGTAACGGATTATCTGCACAAGGTCACAAGATATCTTGCAGAATACTGCCGGGAACGAGGAATCACTTGTGTCGTTGCAGGGGATATCCAGAATATCCGGAGAGAAAAAGACCTGGGACACAGGACAAACCAGAAGTTCCACTTCGTACCCAGTAACGGGAAAGATACATAAATAGCCAAAAAGTACGTATACTATCTTCCATGTAGAAAGTAAATTTTTATACAGGAGGACAGACATGGACAACAGCACAAAGAAACTATTAGAAGAATGCAGTGTCGGATGCAAGATGGGAATTGAGAGCATGGAACAGGTACAGCATCATGTGACAGATACCAAAATCGCAGCAACGATTGAAAAATCCTGTTCAAAACACAAGGAACTGGAAGAGGAAATTTCCAAAATACTTCTTCGCGCAGGCCAGCCGGAGAAAGAACCGGGTGTTATGGTATCCACATTTTCGTGGATGACGACAGGTGTAAAAATGATGACCGGAGAAGATGAGAATAAACAGGCGGTTAAGATCATCATGAATGGCTGCAACATGGGAACCCAGTCCATTACAGAGGCCATGCACCAATGCAAAGATGCGTCGTCCGAAAGTATTTCCATTGCAAAGAAGCTTATTGGAATGGAAGAGAATCTGCGGGATGATATGCAGAAATATTTGTAAGCTGAAATGCTGTCAGTTGCGGAACAAGTTTGTAACTGATGGCATTTTTATTTATAGGTTGTAAAAAGCTGTATTCCGTTTGATGCACTCAGAGCATTTATCTGCATTACAATGGCGCTTGGAACACCTTGTGCGCTGATGATTTTCCCGACACTCTTTGAGGTAACTGCAATTACGCAGCAGATGTTACTCTTCCTTGTTATCGCAGAGATTTGCTGTCTGATGGCAGTACTGGCATTGAAGGAAATCAGGAGAATGCTGCTACAGCCGAAGCCAGTTTCCAAAACGCAGAGCCACAATTTACAAACACATTTTGGTCAGACACCATGAAATGCCTATGTATTTCCAGTTTTAACATAATATATAGCAAGAATTCTCATTCCTCTATAGGTGGGAGATGAATTGCAAAAAAACGAAAAGAACACTTGTTCTGCAATGCGATTCATGGTATAATAGAATCAGTAGACAAGATAAAAGATCAAAAAAGGACTGTTTTTATGGAAAAAATAGACCATAATGCACATTCAGTATATTTGATGTATTATCACCTGATCATGGTGGTAAAATATCGAAGAAAAGTTATCAATGATCCAATCTCAGAAAGAGCAAAGGAAATATGGGAATATATTGCCCCACGGTATGGAATTGTTTTGGAGGAATGGAATCATGATATTGACCATGTGCATGTAATGTTTCGTGCACAGCCTAAAACGGAACTCAGTAAATTTATCAATGCATATAAAAGTGCCAGCAGCAGGCTGCTGAAAAAAGAGTATCCGGAAATCCGGGAAAAACTTTGGAAAGAAGCATTCTGGAGCCAGAGTTTCTGCCTTCTGACGGCAGGAGGGGCACCGGTTGAAGTAATCCGTCAATACATCGAATCCCAGGGAGAGAAAAAGAATTGAACATAGCATATCGTTTCCGGATCTATCCAACAGAAGAACAGAAGATATTTCTTGGAAAAACATTTGGCTGCTGCCGTTTTCTATATAACCAGATGCTTAATGACAAGATCTGGGAGTATAAAAAGACAAAAAAGCTGTTAAAAAATACACCAGCCATGTATAAGAAGGAGTATCCATTTCTGAAAGAAGTAGATTCGCTGGCACTGGCAAATGTCCAGCTTCATCTGGAGAAAGCATATAAGAACTTTTTCCGTGATCCTAAGGCTGGATTTCCACGTTTCAAGTCAAAACATCACTCCAAAAACAGTTACACAACAAATGTGGTCAACGGAAATATTCTGGTAGAAGATAACCGGATCCGTTTTCCAAAATTAAAATGGATCTCCATGAAAAAACACAGGGAGCCTGCAGAAAACTGCCGTCTGAAATCAGTGACAGTCAGCATGGAGCCGTCCGAAAAGTATTTTGCAAGTCTGCTGTATGAAGGATACAGCTGCGAAAACCAAGCAGCAGATAAGGATTACAGTAATGCCAAAATACTGGGGATTGATTATGCGATGCAGGGGATGGCAGTGTTTTCAGAAGAGATTGAGATGGAAAAGGCAGGATTTTTCAGAAAAAATGAAAAAAGGCTGGCAAGGGAACAGCGTAAACTGTCGAGATGTGTAAAAGGAAGCCACAACTATGTGAGGCAGAAAAAGAAAGTTGCCGGTTGCCATGAAAAAATACGAAACCAGAGAAGAGATTATCTGCATAAACTGAGCCGCAGGATCACAGACCAGTACGATATAGTCGCGGTAGAAGATATTGATATGAAAGCAATGAGCCAGTGCCTGCATTTTGGAAAAAGTGTACAGGATAATGGATACGGGATGTTCCGGAATATGCTGGATTATGAGCTTGCCTGGAAGGGAAAGAAATTAGTAAAGATAGACCGCTTTTTCCCTTCAGGCAAAAAATGCAGTAAATGCGGAAAGATAAAAAAAGAGCTGAAATTATCCGAAAGAGTTTATCGCTGTACGTGTGGAAATGAGATGGACAGAGATCGAAATGCAGCGATCAACATCCGTGAAGAGGCAAGAAGGATGCTGACAGCATAAACTGTCCGTATCCGGACAATAAGTAAGAAAATACGCCCGTGTCCGGGCAAAAGAATTGCGGGGCACGCGAGGATAGCTTGTAGATACTTGGCTCAGTAGAGTCATTGAGCAAGAAGCCCCCACTTCAAAATCTGGGATTTAAGTGGTGGGAGCATGTCACGAAGCTGCTTTGCCATGAAGTAGCTTCCGCAATTCTCATAGAATACATATAATATAAGTAAGTGTATAATGAAAAGGAATCATTTATGCCGGACCAGAAAATAGATAACCTTTTAAATCTTGCGATGGATGCAACACCACAGGAGCGCAGAAAGTCGGGAAATCTTAATGTAGGATATGATCCTGCAACCAGTTTATGGGATGTGATCATAAAGTATAGCGGACCGGAAAGTGGTCTGGCTGGAAATGGAATTCAGGTAGTGCCACTGTTAGGCGGCTATGCAGTGGTAACTTTGCCGGAAAGTGAGATTGATAAGTATTCCCACAGAGCGCAGGTGGAATTTATGGAGAAGCCAAAACGGTTATATTTTGAATTGTTTCAGGCAAAGGGAGCGAGCTGCATCCGCACAGTGCAGACCGGCAGGAATGGACTGACAGGAAAAGGAATCCTGACAGGAATTGTGGATTCAGGAGTGGATTATTTTCACCCTGATTTTCGAAATGCAGACGGAAACAGCAGAATTTTACGTTTATGGGATCAGAGCATACAGGGAAATCCACCCCAGGGATATGTGACAGGAACTGAATATACGAAAGAGCAGATTGATGAGGCGCTTGCACTTGGAGAAAACCAGGGCAGGCGCCTTGTTCCATCTGTGGATTACAGTGGACATGGAACCTCAGTGCTGGGAATCGCGGCAGGAAACGGGAGAGCTTCCGATGGAGTCAATCAGGGAGTAGCTTATGAGAGTGACCTGATAGTGGTAAAAATGGGGATTCCCAGAGAAAATTCTTTCCCAAGAACAACCGAACTGATACAGGGAATTGATTATTTGGTGCGTCAGTCATTGTCTTTGGGGCGGCCGATGGTTATCAATATCAGTTTTGGAAATAACTATGGTTCACACAAGGGAGATTCCCTTCTTGAAACATATATAGATATGGTTTCTTCCGCAGGACGTCTGGTTATCTGTACAGGTACAGGGAACAATGGCAATCAGCCTCTGCATGAGGGAGGAACCCTGAGACAGGGACAGACCAGACAGATAGAATTATCTGTGAGCAGCAGGGAACCAACATTAAATGTGCAGTTATGGAAATCCTATGAGGACGAGATGAGCATTTATATTGAAAATCCATCCGGAAACCGGATCGGTCCCTTAGATGAAAATCTTGGCCCTCAGAGGTACAGACTGGGAAATACAGAGCTTTTAATCTATTATGGCAAACCTGGTCCTTATCATCTGACGCAGGAAATCTACATAGATTTCCTTCCTGTGGAAACTTATGTGGACAGTGGAGACTGGAAAATCATTCTAAGTGGAAAAAAGGTCAGAGGCGGGGAATATTACCTGTGGCTGCCAGGTGGAAATACCCTGAACAGAGGAACTGGGTTTTATGAACCAAGGGCATATGGGACTTTGACCATACCCGCTACAGCCCGGCGGATTATTGCAGTTGGAGCATATGATTCGCTGGTTGACTCCTATGCGGACTTTTCCGGAAGGGGCAGCAGGATGCTGCCATATCTGAAACCGGATCTGGTGGCACCTGGAGTGAACATAGTTGCTCCTGTACCTGGTGGTGGTTACAGAACAGTAACAGGGACTTCCTTTGCAGCACCCTTTGTCAGCGGATCCGCAGCATTGTTAATGCAATGGGGGATTGTAAATGGAAACGATCCCTACCTCTATGGGGAAAAAGTAAAAGCCTATCTCCGAAGAGGCGCCAGACCACTGTCGGGGTATGAAACGTATCCGAATGAAGAAGTCGGGTGGGGGGCACTTTGCCTGGAGAATAGTTTCCCAAGGTGAGAATGTTGTAGATATGAGGAAAACATGCTATGGTATATACAGTGTGTAAAAAAGAACAAAGAAAAAATAGAAAGCGTGGTCAATCAGAAAATATGAAGTACGAACACATCACAGAGGGCCGTTTCATAGACCGCCCCAATCGTTTTATTGCACATGTGGAGATCAATGGACAGGTGGAAACGGTTCATGTAAAGAATACAGGCAGGTGCAGAGAGCTTCTGATTCCGGGGGTACAGGTCTTTCTGGAAAAGAGCAGCAATCCGGCGAGAAAGACAGCCTATGATCTGATCTGCGTAAATAAAAAGGGCAGGGGTCTGATCAATATGGACTCTCAGATTCCCAATAAGGCAGCACTGGAGTGGGTAAAAGCAGGACATCTTTTTCCGGAAAAGGTTCAGGTAACGCCTGAGAAGACTTATGGAAATTCCAGATTTGATCTTTATGTCTGCTCAGAGAAACGTAAGGCTTTTATAGAAGTAAAAGGTGTCACTCTGGAATCTGACAATATAGCACGTTTCCCGGATGCACCGACAGAAAGAGGTGTGAAGCATCTGAAGGAGCTGATCCATTGTATGCAGGAAGGATACGAAGCTTATCTGCTTCTGGTGATCCAGATGAAGGGAGTTGACATGTTTGAGCCCAACTGGGAGACTCATCGGGAATTTGGAGAAACCCTGCAGGAGGCGAAAAAGGCAGGAGTGCATATTCTGGCTTATGACTGCCTGGTAGAACCTGACAGAATGGAAATTCAGGATCCGGTACCTGTATGCCTTGCTTCTGACTGGAAATAAAAAAGTATTCCCGCAATCAGCAGGTCCTATTCAAAATTCCATTGCCGCAGGCAATCTGGAATGAATTTTGGCTACGTTACTGTGAACAGTAACGTGTGTTTTATACTTCAGAGCAGTAAATAATTGTAGACATGAAAGTATATGAAATGTATAATATGTATCAGAAGTTTTGTTGACAGATTTATAGGAAGATCAGTCAAAAAACTGAGATGACTATGAAAAAAGTTCCTGTAAAAGTTTTTTACGTGGAACTTTTTTTGTATCGTTTCGATGTTTATCCGAATCGGATAAGCCCTCTGTTTCAATTGAGGAAAGATGATCCCTTATATGGGACCCAACACGCAGGTTATGAAACAGTAATAAATGGAAAGGAACTGGATATGAGAAAAAATCGAAAGAATGACTCCCATACCCGCAGAAAAAGAATTTGTATTGCAGCACTTCTTCTGGCAGGCAGCCTTATACCGGGAGGATGTGGAATAAAGAAAGAGAAAACATCGGACAGTGAATTGCCGGAGATTGTTATCGGAATAGATTATTTTGAACCTTACAGCTATCAGACGAGTGATGGCAAGTATAAAGGTATTGATGTGGAACTTGCAGAGGAAGCCTTTCAGAGGCTGGGTTATCAGCCTGAATTTGAGAAGGTTGTCTGGGAAGATAAAGAGAAACTTTTGTCAGATGGAATAATAGACTGTCTGTGGAGCTGCTATTCCATGAATGAAAGAGAAAACAAATATCAGTGGGCAGGACCGTATATGTACAGTCGTCAGATGGTGGTTGTAAGAGCCGAGAGTGAAATCCGGACACTTCAGGATCTGAAAGGGAAGAGGATTGCAGTTCAGGCGACCACAAAAGCAGAAGATCTCTTTCTTCATAATATAGAATCAAATCTTCCACAGGCAGAACAGGTGAACTGTTTTTCTTCGTCGAATGAGCTTTATGCTGCACTTAGAAAAAATTATGCAGATGCGATTGCGGGACATGAGGCAATGCTTGGCAGTCTGATACAGGATGGCAAGGGCGCTTACCGTATGCTGGAGGAAAGTCCTTATAAATCAGAACTTGGAATTGCTTTCAAAAAAGGAACTCACGAAGAATTGGCAGAAAAGCTTACAGAAACGCTTACAGAGATGCAAAGTGAAGGGATTACAGAAAAAATAGTTACAAAATACGGATTGGATGCGGACGAAACTCTGCCGGGAGGAGAAAGTAAATGAGCAGACAGATAAGAAGGCAGATACCGCAGAAACAGAAGAAAAAGAGGGTCGACAGAAATGCGTGTTTGCTTGTGTTTATTCTGATTTTTTCCGGAATACTGACTTTTCTTCTGCTGACAGCGAGAGATAATAGCAGGCTGAACAGTACTCTGGATGAGACCTTTGATTTTGTAAAAAACCGAATTGAAAGTTATGAGATTTATAACACCAATGATCAGGTGAAAAGCCTGGTACGTCTTTTGGACAAAACAACAGAATTAAGCAGAGTCATAGAACAGGAAGGAAATCTCAGTACAGAAATGCTGGACGAATATGCCAGGGAACAGCGTCTGACAGGAATCCTTGTACTGGATCAGAATCTGAAAGTGACAGAACAGAATGCAAAAGATGGAGATACTATGCCACTGTGGCAGAAACTGATCAAAAGTGATTATGTACGTGATATTGCAGAGCATCCGGAAAAGACTTATACCACCCGTCTGAGAAATAAAGGAAAGATCTATGATTTTGCGGCAGTGGCAAGACAGGATGCAGCAGGTATCCTGATCACATATGCGCAGAAGGAGGAAGTAAATGAGCTTAACGGAGATCTGACGATGGCATCGTTATTTTCTGACTTTCCTTTTGAGATGAATGGAAGTGTTGTGATCTGTGATGATGATAAGGTTGTCAGTACAAACAGACAGGAGCTGACTGCCCGCTCTATAGAAGAAGCAAAAAGTCAGTATAAAAATAAATTTGAGGCAGATGAGAATGGAATTGTCCATCTTCGTTCAGAGACAGGAAACTGGTTCGGACGTTGGGAGAAGATCAAAGACTACGATGCATATATCTTTTTCCCGGAAAGTCAGGTGTACATCACACGAAATATTATATGTGTGATTTATGTGCTGCTTGCACTGCTTCTTTTCTTACTTTATCGGGTGAACAGGAGCAGAACAGAAAAGAGAAGTATCCTTCAGGACCAGAAAAGACTTCGGGTGATCAATGCACTGGGGCATGCATATGCCTCTATTTCTCTTGTGAATCTAAAAACAGAGGAAATCGAAATCCTGAAATCTTCAGGAAATATGAAGCCGGATCAGAAAGGGGATATGCTTTTCAAAGCGCATCAGGAAGAACTTATAAGGCAGGTGATTGCAGAGCCATTTCAGAAGGCATACTGGGAATTTGTCGATATAAGTACAGTGGCAAAACGTCTGGAAGAACGTGAAACGCTGAGTTTTACAGCTCGGACAGTGGATGAAAGATGGATGACAATGATCATTGTGCCACAGGGATATGATAAAGATGGGAAATTGTGTACAGTTCTGGTTGCAATCCGTGATGCGACAGAAGAAAAAGAACGTGAGATTGCGCAGGATAGGAATCTGAGAAATGCACTTGCGGCTGCGGAACATGCGAACAGGGCGAAGACTGTGTTTCTGAATAATATGTCTCATGATATCCGCACGCCGATGAATGCGGTCATTGGATTTACTGCGCTTGCGACAGCACATATTGACAATAAGGAGCTTGTTCTGGATTATCTGAAAAAAATCCATATATCCGGTCAGCATCTGCTCAGCCTGATCAATGATGTGCTGGATATGAGCAGAATCGAGAACGGTTCCGTACGGATTGAATATACAGTTGTACACCTGCCGGATATCTTGCATGACTTAAATACAATTATACAGGAATCTGTACATTCTAAACAGCAGGAGTTTTATATTGATACACAGGATATACTCCATGAAGATATCATTACCGACAAGCTGCGCCTGACGCAGGTGCTTCTGAATATCAGCAGTAATGCTGTGAAATTTACACCGGTCGGGGGTACGGTTAATATTTGCGTTTCTGAGAAACCATGCAGAAGAGACGGATATACAACAGTGGTATTCAGTGTGAAGGATAATGGAATCGGGATGTCGCCGGAGTTCAGGGAGCAGGTGTTTGACTCGTTTACAAGAGAACATACTGTTACGGAGAATGGAATCGGAGGAACCGGTCTCGGAATGGCAATCACCAAAAACATTGTGGATATGCTGGGCGGTACGATTCATGTTGAAAGTGAAGTTGGAAGGGGAACGGAGTTTACGGTTATGCTTGAATGTGAAATATCAGAGATGACTGTGAAGGAGGAACCTGATCCGGAGCAAAGAGAGCCCCTTAAGAATGAGAAGCAGAAGATCCGGGCAGAAATCCAGAGGCGTTATGAAGGGAAGAAAGTTCTTCTTGTAGAGGACAATGAGCTGAACCGGGAGATAGCAACAGCGATCATGGAGGAAATTGGTCTGAATGTGGATTGCGTTGAGGATGGTACAGATGCTGTGAATATCATGTCATCTGCAGAAGGCGGAAAATATGACCTGATCTTCATGGATATTCAGATGCCGAAGATGGATGGATATACCGCAACCCGGGAAATCCGTACATTGAATGATCCGAAATGCGCAAATATACCAATCATTGCGATGACTGCTAATGCTTTTGAAGAAGACCGTAAAAAGGCAATCAAGGCGGGTATGAACGCTCATATTGCCAAACCAATCAGTGTAGATATAATTCTGGAAAATCTGGAGAGAATGCGCCAAAACAGAAAGTATTTTAATGAACCTGCTGAGAAGAGTTAAAAACTTTTCAGCAGGTTTTAATTTATCCAAAAAATTACATGCATACTGTCAGAAGTGCTAGTGTAAATATCTGAGCGTTCACGTATAATGTAGATAAACAAAAAATCTTCTCACAAAATTAAGTAAAAAAGAGTCCGAGGAGTACATTAAAAAAGAAAGGAGATGTTTGTATGAGTAAAAAAATGAGGTTGTGGATGGCAGGAACAGTAGGAGTCTTAATGGCAGGCTTTATGAGCGTAAGTGTTTATGCCCTTGAAGAAAAGGATGTTATTGGAACCTGGTATGTAAATGAGCTTTCTATGGGCGAAGGTGCATCCTTTCATCCGGGGGCAATGGGAATGGAAGTGACCGTGGACATTAAAGAAGACGGTAAAATGGAAACAACAAGTTCTGTTTATGGGGAAGAGCCTGAAGTAGATGAATCAGAGTGGAAAATAGAAAATGATAAAATTTTGATGACTCATAATGATCAGACAGAAGAATGTGAGTACAAGGACGGTAAGATAACCTTAACAGCAGATGGAACGACAATGATCCTGAGTCAGGAAAAGGAAGAGTATGAGCCTTATGTACCGGGCAAACCGGTAGAAAATCCAACCATGAAGGATTTTGAAGGAGAATGGAGCTGTACTCTGATGGAAGCATTTGGAATGCAGATGCCGGTTAATGATGACTTTACAGGATTTGAAATGAGTATGTCTGTGGAAGACGGAAAGGCTGAAATTATCTTAATAGAGAGCGGAGAAGAGACAAAAGTAGAACTTCAGGGCGACGTGGAAGGAAACGCACTGGTATTAAAGGCTGTAACAGCGGATGAGGCAGGAACTATGTTTTTCAGTCTTGATAATATGAAGTTCAATTTACTGGATGATGGAAAACTGTGTTTGATAGCAGAAGACGATGCAGAGGAATCTGATGACGGCGAAGAAGCAGACGATTCTGAAACAGGTGAAGTTGATTTTTCCGTAAAGACATATTTTGAAAAAATAATTGTTACAGAATAAGGTAAAATACTGCCGCACCATTCCGGGGCGGCAGTATGGGATTTCAGATAAAAAAGGAGGATAGGGTATGGGATTATTTGATAAGAAAATCTGTGACATCTGCGGTGAGAAAATTGGTTTATTGGGAAATCGAAAACTGGATGACGGAAATCTGTGTAAGGATTGTGCGAAAAAATTATCACCATGGTTTGAGGAACGGCGGCACAGTACAGTAGAGGATATAAAACGTCAATTGGAATATCGTGAAAATAACAAAAAGGCAGTAATGGGTTTTTGCATAACCCGTCAGATCAGTACCAGAAATTATACTGTTTTCATTGATGATCATAAGAGAAATTTTACTGTTGCACGAAAACTGGATGTCAATGAAAATCCGGATATAGTTCCTTTATCCGCTATTGTACAGTGTAGAGTAGAGGTGGATCGACAACAGATTGAGAAAACCTATACCAAGGATGGAAAAACGGTAAGCTATCAGCCGCCAATATATGACTATGAGTTTGATTATACCATGCGCATTAAGGTTAACACTCCATGGTTTGACGATATGGATTTTCGTCTGAATACTTTTTCCATAAGCAGTGAAAAGAGAGGCGAATTGATGGAAGTGGAGCAGACTGGACATCAGATCATTGCTGCTCTGACACAAAATGATGCCGGAATGCAGAATGGAATGTCTGGAATGAACATGAACCCAGGAATGCAGCCTGGAATGAACATGAACGCAGGAATGCAACCTGATAGCGGATCGTGGAGATGCCAGTGTGGTGCAGAGAATGTGGGAAGGTTCTGCGAATATTGTGGTCAGCCAAGACCGTTTTAAGTAATGACAAACAGAGTGGACATGATTGTTCACTCTGTTCGTGATAATAGGGTTATTGTTCATTCTAAACCAGTGACCAATAATCGGAAAAACTCTGAAAATTGACAATTTCTCTAAAAACTATATAATAAAACAGAGTTTTATAGTATACTTGTTATAAAAGTATACAATGAGAGAGGAATTTTCATGACATATAATAGAAAGAGGATGCTGTCGTATGGAGTAATTCTGATAAGCGTGCTTCTGGCTTATTTCTGCAGGCTGGTAAGACCGAAAAATACTTTTGCAAGAAATTTTGCAGACCAGTGCCGCAATTGTATTTACCTGGGGCTGTACTGTGCCTGGGTGATCTATCTGGAAAAGCATGTAGTATATAAAAAAATGCGCAGATGTCTGACTGCAATTGGTTGTCTGATGGTATTCTGGTTCTTTGTAAGAACAGTGAAATTTCATATTTTTCATGAACCTCTTGGAGAACATATATGTTGGTATCTGTATTATATTCCGATGATTTTGATCCCTGTTTTAGGTCTGTCGGCAGCGTTGTTTTTTGTTGAAAAAGATGAAGAAAAAACGGTCAGACAAATCATAATTCTTTTGACTGTGGCGGCAGTATTGATCATAAGTGTTTTTACAAATGATTTGCATCAGCTGGTGTTTCGGTTTTCTAAACAGCCTCCATTTTCGGATAGGGATTATAGTTATGGTATTCTTTTTGCAGTGATTCAGGGGTGGATGCTGAGTTGTCTGACAGGAATGGAAATTATTCTGATCAGAAAAAGCAGAATTCCGGGAAAGAAACAGTTTTGGCTGCCAGTCATTCCAGGAATATTGCTTCTGGGATGGAATGTTGGAAATATATTTCATTTGTCTTTCATCCAAACCCTTGCAGGGGATATGACAGCAGTGTGTTGTCTTTTAATGGCAGCAATTTATCAGGGCTGTATAGTATGCGGATTGATACAGACAAACAATCGATATTTTGAATTATTCCAGACTTCCGGAGGACTGGATGCAGAGATTACAGATGATTCTTTTCAGCGTTATTATCATTCCGGTGATTTTCCCAAGCTTTCTTCTGAAATGCGTACAATGATCATTCACAGATCATCTGTGCAGGAACAGGGAATCCGGATCAACCATATTCCTATAAGGGGAGGACATTTGTTTTGGTCAGAGGATATTTCGGTACTGCTGGATCAGTATCAGGATATTCGGGAACAGCAGGAAGAACTGATTGCCAGAAACAGACTGCTGCAGAAAACCTATGAGAAAGAAGCGGAGCGAAGAAAAACAGAAGAACAGAATCGGCTGTTAAACATGATACAGAATCAGACTGCTGGACAGCTGGAATTGCTGTCGCAGTTGATGGATGAACTGGAAAGGACGGAATCAAGGGAACGATATGATCTGCTTCTCGGTAAAATTGTAGTTATTGGTACATATTTGAAGCGGAGAAAAAATCTGGTATTGACACAATATACATCAGATGGAAATGTGCTTACTATGGAAGATCTCAGGCAAAGTCTTGCAGAATCCTGTGACAGTTTAAAATTATGCAGGATCCGGGCTGCTTATTATGTGGAAAATGGAGATATTCAGCTGAATGCAGAGGATATACTAAAATGCTATGATACCTTTGAATGGCTTGCAGAACGGCTATCTGATGTGATGCAGTCTATGTTTTACCGTGTGTCGCAGATTGATGATGATCTTCGGATTTCCGTTCACATTGCATCAGAGGCAGATCTGTGCGGCTTAATGTCAGAAAGACCGGACCTTAAAGTGCAGCAGGAAGATGAAAAAGAATGGTTTGTTGGGTGCAGCATATTCAGAAAGAGAGGCGGCAGATGAATAGTTTTGTAGAATGCAGCATAGCAATGCAGAATTTTCTGATGATTCTTCTGGAAATCTGCCTGATTTTGGAACTTATTCTCTTTCTGTTAAGAATCACCTGTTTTTCCGGGAAAAAGAAAGTGATAACGGCAATAACTGTTTTTGCAGTTTCTTTTGTTCTTATGGTTTCTTTGATGAATGAGCATAGATATAGTATTGGAGAAAGTGCATATCAGCCAATGCTCCAGGATTATCCGGTCAGTATTTTAGCAGCAGGGATTGTTGCATTGACATTTTATCTTTGTTGGGCAATCTGGAAGGAGAGATACAAATATAATCATTCCTTGTCGTACTGGTCTGTGAATGAAGCTGTGGATGACGTTCCGTGTGGAGTATGCTTTTCGGATTCACTTGGAAGGATCGTTTTGTGTAATACCAAGATGCAGGAATTGTGCAGAATGATGACGGGGCTTATCTGCAGGATTATGATACATTGCGAAAAGCAATGGACAATGAAATTGCATCAGAAGGGCTTATTAGATTAAGCGAAGACAGTAACGTGTTTTATTTGCCAGATGATTCTGTCTGGATGTTTCAGGAATATAGTCTGCAGGAGCCGGATTGTGCAGGATATCTGCAGACAGTGGCAGTTAATGTATCAGAAATTTACTATAATAGTGAAAAGATCAGGGCAAATAATGAAAAGCTGGAAATCCTGAATCATAAGCTGGAGGAAATGTACGAAAAAATCGGAGATAAAATCAGAGAGCAGGAAACACTTGCTTTGAAAATGCAAGTCCATGACAATTTTGGGCGAAGTCTTCTGTCAATACGCAGAATATTGGAGAGAAAAGAAAATCAGGACAAAATGGATAAACAATTGTCTGCATTGAAGCATCTGGTTTATATTCTTACCGGTTCTGCCGTAGAGAGTATGGAAAAGCTGTATGAGGATACGATTAAACATGCAGAGGAGCTTGGGATTTCGGTTCAGATCAGCGGAAACTTTCCTTTATATCCATCTTACAGAGTTCTGGCAGACAGAGCAATCCGTGAATGTGTGACAAACTGTGCCAGACATGCCCACGGCAATGTTGTTTTTGTGAAGATAGACAAATATGCAAATGAATACAACATCCGGATCACCAATGATGGAGATGCGCCTGAAAAAAATGCGGAAGAAGGCGGTGGTTTGTCTGCACTGAGAAAAGCAGCCGAATCAATGAACTGCACAATGCAAATTTCATTTGTCCCTAAGTTTTGTCTGATATTGAAGATGCCGCTGACAGAAAGGATGAGTTTGGATGGTACGTGTACTGATAGTAGAAGATCAGAAGATCATGCAGAAGTATTTTGAATATATTCTTATGCAGGATCCGGAATTTCGACATGTTCAGACAATTTCGGATGCCCGTGAAGCTGTAA
>ENA-OQHL01000777-OQHL01000777.1-human-gut-metagenome-genome-assembly--contig:-NODE-777-length-19916-cov-6.856688_pt1 | contig 19916 bp, 18 predicted proteins | sample MGYA00242565_ERZ504723 | MGnify/ENA primary metagenome ERZ504723 (study PRJEB26092, sample SAMD00036211) | human gut metagenome | host: Homo sapiens | study: EMG produced TPA metagenomics assembly of... | reverse complement strand
GGCTATTTCCAGTGTGTTGCTGAGGGCTTCAGGAATATCAGAAAAGATGGTATTCATCTCTGCTGTCGTCTTCATCCATTCCTGTTTGGTGTAGCGCATACGGTTCGGGTCATCCAAATCTTTACCCGTACTAAGGCAGATTAGGCGGTCGTGAGCTTCCGCATCTTCCGCATTGACGAAATGAACGTCGTTGGTCGCGATAACCTTGATATTGTGTTTACGCGCCAGTTCCAGAATCGCCTTGTTTGCCGTAACTTGTGGGGGTATACATCTTGTGCGGCGTTCGGGTCATGTGTCTCGTGTCGCTGTATTTCCAGATAGTAATCTTCTCCGAACAGGTTCTTGAACCAAAGGACCGATTCTTCGGCCTTGTCCATCCGTCCGTTCAGGATATGCTGCGGAATTTCCCCACCGATACAGGCGGAGCAAATGATCAGGTCTTCATGATATTTTTCCAACAACTCCTTGTCGATGCGCGGACGTCCGTAAAATCCTTCCGTCCAGGATAAGGAAACCATCTTGATCAAATTTTTCGTAACCGTTCAGGTTCTTAGCCAGCACGATCAAGTGCCATCCGCTTCGGTCGTTCTGTGAAGCAAGCTTGCTATGCCGTCCGTTACGAGCACAATAGCACTCGCAACCGAAGATCGGTTTGAATATTTTTTTCTTCTCTTCTTCGATCTTTGCAGGTATTTCTTCAAGGCGGGCTTGCTCTTCGGCGGTCAGTTCCGTTTTACTTTTTAGCTCTTTTAGCTCTTTTTCATAGTCCTTGATGGCTCCTAACGGCTTGCCGTTTTTTTTGGATACCTTGTTGAAGAACTCTTTTATTCCGAACATCACACCATGGTCAGTGACGGCAATCGCCGGCATACCATCCTTTTGCGCTTTGTCAATCAAAGCGTCGATCGATGCTTGTCCGTCCAGCAGTGAATACTGGGTATGTACGTGCAGATGTATAAACGGTTCCATATGGGGTCTTAATCTTTTTTATTTCGGCCTATAAGAGACGGGTTATTTTATAAATTTATTCTATCGGCTGCAATAATCCGGTTGAAAAACTCTATCTTTGCTTTTAATAACTCAGAGATTAGCAATATGAGAAAAATTATATTTATCGCCTTTTGGGCAATGTTGATGATTATGCCGGCTGTCGGTCAAGTTACTTTCGGCGTGCGTGCGGGTGGTGCTTATTCTTCTCTGGTGCAAAAAGTTGAAGGGACATACAATGCAGGTGCCCGTTTCGGTTTCAGCTTGGCCGGACTTGCCGATATACATTTATATAAGGGCTTGTCTTTGCGTCCCGAACTGGCGTTTGTGAACCAAGGTGGTTCTTTCTACTCTAATCCGCAGGTGGAAGGGGCAAAGAATTCTTTCAATAAATGCAGTTACTATTCTATCCAGGTTCCGGTGAACTTGGCTTATACCTTTATTATAAATGATGTGCAGTTGGGCGTTTATGCCGGTCCGGCTCTCGACTTCTCTCTTTTTGGAAAGATGAAAACTGAAAACCAGAACGTCGATATCCATTTCGGCCAGACCAAGGAGGCTGATCTCAAAACATTTGATCTGGGTGTCAATGTCGGCTTGCGTGTGGATTACAGTCGCTACTTCTTTTCCGTCAGCGCCCTTTGCGGCACACTGGATCGTCGCGCTATAGAACGCGAAGGCGAATCTTCCCTCTATCAGAACAACGTGACGTTGTCGTTGGGGTATATGTTCCGGTAAATATTTATTACTCCGGCATACCGAAAACGAGATGATCCTTCTTTGTCATTTAGACGGAGAAAGGATATATTTCTTGATGTAAAATATTAGATGCTTTTTATGTCCGGTCTATAGCATCTTTTTCCTGAATTTGACCTACTTGTGTAAATTCTTTCTACGAAAAGTTTTGTGTTTTGCAGAAAAACCGTACCTTTGCAAGCCGAATATTATCAAAATTGTACTAAGAGTTTAATTTTTAGCACGTTGTTATGTCAAGTGTCCGTGGTGACAGCGCATGCGAGGATTGGATTCTTGTTTTTTAGAGTTATTAATTTATTAAATTTTTTAAGCAAGTGGATACTTTAAGTTTTAAGACCATTTCTGCAAACAAAGCAACTGTAAACAAAGAGTGGGTCATTGTTGACGCCGAAGGACAGACTTTGGGACGCCTTTGCGCAAAGGTAGCGAAGCTTTTGCGTGGTAAGTACAAACCCAATTTTACTCCGCACGTTGATTGTGGTGATAACGTAATTATCATCAATGCAGACAAAATCGTTCTGACAGGTAATAAGTGGAACGATCGTATTTATTTGAGATATACCGGATATCCCGGTGGACAGATCGCTTATACGCCGGCTGACTTACAGGCTAAAGGTGACGACCGTCTGTTCCGTAAAGTAGTAAAAGGTATGCTTCCGAAGAATCGTCTGGGTGCTAAACTGTTGAACAATCTGTATGTATATGCAGGAACAGAGCACAAACACGAAGCTCAGCAGCCTAAATTAATCGATATAAACTCATATAAATAATCACAATGGAAGTAGTAAATGCAATAGGAAGACGTAAGGCAGCAGTTGCTCGCGTATTCGTAAGCGAAGGTACAGGAAAGATTACTATCAACAAACGTGATCTGGCTAATTACTTTCCTTCTACAATCCTTCAGTTCATTGTTAAGCAGCCGCTCGCAAAGCTGAACGTTGCAGAACAATATGATATCAAGATCAACCTCGATGGAGGTGGCTTCAAAGGACAGTCTGAGGCAGCTCGCTTGGCTATCGCTCGCGCACTGGTTAAGATCAATCCGGAAGACAAATCCGCTCTTCGTGCAGAAGGTTTCGTTACTCGTGACCCGCGTGCTGTTGAACGTAAGAAACCGGGACGTCCTAAAGCTCGTAAGAGATTCCAGTTCAGTAAACGTTAATCTTATTTGTGAGTCCCTTACAAGTATAGCAAAGCGTTTAGTATCTAAATTATCAGGATTCTTTTTATATGCTGACATACAGGAGGACTACCTGATGATTGAGTTAAACAAAAGAAAGTAAACGATTTTAAGAAAAAAACAATGTCAAGAGTTAATTTGATCAGTTATTAGAAGCTGGCGTACACTTCGGACACTTAAAAAGAAAGTGGAACCCTGCAATGGCTCCTTATATTTTCATGGAACGCAATGGTATCCATATCATTGACCTCCATAAAACAGTTGCTAAAGTAGACGAAGCAGCAGAAGTAATGAAGAACCTTGCAAAACAAGGTAAGAAAGTACTTTTATAAGTGATATGTCCAGACTATCGGCAATCTGCTTGTTTGCCAGGTTCTGGTATCGGCTCAACATGAATATCTTCCGGCTTTGCTCGGGCATTTCCTGTAAGGTCTTATTTACGATATGCTGTATTTCCGTGTTGAATATCTGGTCCGGTTCGCAGGCTTTCAAGGTGGAGATGCGTAAGTCCAGTTCGCGCAGGTTGTGGCTGCTGATGGTTTCTTCCGCTCGCAGACGCACCTGCTTGTGCTCGAGTACGTGCAGGGCTTTGTTCTTTATGATAGTCAGCAGCAGGGCATGCAGGTTACTGTTTTCTTCCCAGCGGTCTCGGTTTTCCCATAAGGCAATCATGGATTCCATCACAACGTCTTCCGCTTCTGCTTTATCCCTGAGATAAGAATAAGCAAAAGCCAGAAACTTTTCTTGGTTTTCCTGGAAAAAGCGTGAGAAAAGATTCATAGTATGTAGGCTCCTTAAACCGGACATTAATTGAGGTTCTTTATGGAATATAAGGCTTTACATAGCAAAAAAACATAATCTTTTTGGAATATGCAAGCATTATGCCTTGTTTTTTCAGAGCCATTTCTGGCAGTATTGACAAAAAGAAAGCCTGATGGGGTTCCACCAGGCTTTATATACTTAAAGAATAAGAGATTTCTTATTTCTTTTCCGGTCTTTCTTGTCTTTCCGGTCTCGGAAGCAATACTTTGCGTGACAGCTTAAATTTTCCGGTCTTCGGGTCGATGTCGAGAAGTTTTACGTCAATTTCATCACCTTCCTTGATACCGGCTTCTTCTACTGTTTCCAGACGTTTCCAGTCGATTTCGGAGATATGGAGCAAGCCGTCCTTACCCGGCAGGAATTCAACGAATGCACCGTAAGGCATAATGGAGCGTACCTTGCCTTTGTAGACTTCGCCTACTTCGGGGACAGCTACAATCCCTTTGATGATACGCATAGCATCATCGATGCTCTTCTTGTTGGTACCGGCGATTTCGATTCTACCGATGTTGTCCACTTCTTCAATAGTAATGGTAGCACCGGTTTCTTCCTGCATACCTTGGATAATCTTTCCACCAGGGCCGATGACAGCACCGATGAATTCCTTGGGAATGGTCATTGTCTCGATACGCGGAGCGTGAGGTTTCAGGTCTTCGCGAGGCTCGGCAATGCACTCGGTGATTTTGCCCAAGATATATTCGCGGCCTTCTTTAGCCTGCAGCAATGCCTTTTCGAGGATTTCGTATGACAGACCGTCCACTTTGATGTCCATCTGAGTGGCGGTGATACCGTCTTTTGTTCCGGTCACCTTGAAGTCCATGTCGCCCAAGTGGTCCTCATCACCGAGGATATCGGACAATACGGCATATTTGTCTTCGCCTGCATTCTTAATCAATCCCATGGCGATACCTGATACCGGTTTCTTGATTTTCACACCTGCATCCATCAATGCCAGAGTTCCGGCACATACGGTAGCCATGGAAGAAGAACCGTTTGATTCGAGGATATCAGATACCACGCGTACTACATACGGATAGTTTGCAGGAATCTGACCCTTCAATGCACGCCATGCCAGATGGCCGTGGCCGATTTCACGACGGCCTACACCGCGCTGTGCCTTGGCTTCGCCCGTAGAGAACGGAGGGAAGTTGTAGTGCAGAAGGAAACGTTCTTTTCCGTGTTCCAATACGTCGTCGATAATCTTCTCGTCCAACTTGGTGCCTAAAGTCACAGTAGACAAAGACTGTGTTTCGCCACGTGTAAAGATAGCGGAACCGTGAGGGCCGGGCAGGTAGCTGGTCTCACACCAGATAGGACGGATTTCGGTCGTCTTACGTCCGTCAAGGCGCTTGCCTTCGTCCAGAATGGAACGGCGCATCGCCTCTTTTTCCACATCGTGATAGTAACGGTCGATGAGGGCTGCCTTTTCTTCCAGTTCTTCTTCGGAGAACTGTGCCTTGAATTCTTCGCGGATGGCATCGAAAGCATCCATGCGTTCGTGCTTGTTCTTGTTTCCGGAAGCGGCAATGGCATAAGCCTTGTCGTAGCAAGCGTCGTGAACGGCCTTACGGAGTTCTTCGTCGTTCACTTCGTGGCAATATTCGCGTTTCACGGTAGAGCCTACTTCTTCTGCCAGTTCCATCTGTGCCTTGCACTGAATCTTAATGGCTTCGTGTGCGGCCTTCATCGCTTCCAGCAAGTCCTGCTCGGAAACCTCGTCCATTTCGCCTTCCACCATCATGATGTTTTCGTAAGTGGCGCCCACCATCAAGTCCATATCGGCTTGTTCTAGTTGTTCGAAGGTAGGGTTGATGACGAATTGTCCGTTGATGCGTGCTACGCGTACTTCGGAAATAGGTCCGTTGAAGGGGATATCTGAAACTGCAAGTGCGGCAGAAGCTGCGAGTCCGGCCAGAGCGTCGGGCATATCTACGCCGTCTGCTGAGAAAAGAATGATGTTTACGTATACCTCTGCATGGAAATTATCAGGGAATAAGGGGCGGAGAGCACGGTCAACGAGGCGGCAAGTGAGGATTTCGTAGTCAGAAGCGCGTCCTTCGCGCTTTGTGAAACCGCCGGGGAAACGTCCGAATGCGGAGAATTTTTCTTTGTACTCTACCTGTAATGGCATGAAATCTGTTCCGGGAACTGCGTCCTTGGCGGCACAAACAGTAGCTAAAAGCATGGTGTTGCCCATACGAAGCATTACAGAACCGTCTGCCTGTTTTGCCAGCTTTCCCGTTTCGAGCGTGATGGTTCTGCCATCAGGAAGCTCGATCGTCTTAACAATTGGGTTAATCATAAAAAATGTTTTATATCTAATTTTCTTTCAAAATTCGTGCAAAGATACATAATTTATTCATGTAAAATGGTGGGAATGAGATAAAAAGTTTGTATTTAGTTGTTTTTTGCAGTTTTCTATATGGAAGAACGAGGGAAAATGCTTTGACTGAACTTGAAAAGAAGTATATTTGCAGGCACGTTTGCAAAACAAAACTGAAGATACGATATGAAGAAAATCTTTTTTATGGCACTTGCTGCAATAGCATTGGGTGCATGTAATTCCGAACCGAAATTCAAAGTAGAGGGTGAAGTGTCTGGTGCCGACGGCAAGATGCTTTATTTGGAAGCCTCGGCATTGGAAGGTATTGTTCCTTTGGATTCTGTAAAACTGGAAGGGGATGGCTCTTTCCACTTCAAGCAGGTACGTCCGGTGTCTCCGGAATTTTACCGTCTGCGGGTAGACGACAAGGTTATTAATTTCTCGGTAGATTCGACGGAAACGGTTTTGGTAAAGGCACCTTATACCGATTTCGCCACTGCCTATACAGTGGAAGGTTCTCCGAATAGCTCGAAGATAAAGGACTTGACGCTGAAGCAGATGAAGCTTCAGGATAATGTGAATGCATTGCTGCAGTCGGTGCAGGCACATAAGATAGGTGCCGATGTTTTTGAGGACAGTCTTGCCTCTTTATTGAAGAACTATAAGGATGAAGTGAAAATCAGCTATATTTTTGCCGCTCCCAATACGGCTGCTGCCTATTTCGCCTTGTTCCAGAAGTTGAATAATTATTTGATTTTCGACCCTCTGAACAATAAGGAAGACATTAAGTGTTTTGCAGCCGTGGCAACCAGCCTGAACAATTATTATCCGGATGCCGACCGCTCCAAGAACCTCTACAATATTGTGATAAAGGGAATGAAGAATACCCGTACTCCGCAGCAGAAGGTGGTGGAAATCCCCGAAGAGGCAATTTCCGAAACCGGCATCATCGACATTAACCTGCGTGACATGAAGGGCAATACACGTAAGTTGAGCGAACTGAAGGGCAAGGCTGTTATTGTGGACTTCACTGTTTATCAGAGTGCCGTTTCTGCTACACATAATTATATGTTGCGCGACTTGTACGACAAGTATGCCGCCCAGGGATTGGAAATCTATCAGGTTTCTCTGGATGCAGACGAGCACTATTGGAAAACAACTGCCGACAATCTACCTTGGATTTGTGTGCGCGACGGCAATGGAATTTATTCGTCTATAGCGGCTTCTTATAATGTGAAGAATGTGCCTTCTGTGTTCCTGGTCAACAAGAACAATGAGTTGAGTGCCCGTGGAGAGAGCATTAAAGACCTGGAGGCGGCAGTGAAAGCATTGCTGTAACATGTTATAAATAAGAAGTTTTCGTTTAAATATGTTACAAAGCAGCCTTTTATGCTTGACACGCATTGTATAAAAGGCTATCTTTGCAAAGGAAAATCGGAAAGAGGGTTCCAGCATGCTGACCATGTTGGAATTCTTTTTTGTTTATAGTACCATTAAAAACTAACATAACATTTAAGGAGGAAAAAGTATGGCTTATATGTCAGAAGACGGCTACAAGAAATTGATGGCCGAATTGAAACACCTGGAGACGGTGGAACGTCCCAAAATATCGGCTGCCATTGCCGAAGCGCGTGACAAAGGTGATTTGTCGGAAAATGCAGAGTATGACGCTGCCAAGGAAGCTCAAGGTATGCTTGAGATGAAAATTAACAACTTGAAGCTGACCATTGCCGACGCTAAGATTATTGATGAGTCGAAGTTGAAAACCGATTCTGTACAGATTCTCAATAAGGTAGAGCTTAAGAACGTGAAGAATGGCATGAAGATGGTTTATACCATCGTTTCCGAAAGTGAAGCCAATCTGAAGGAAGGAAAGATTTCCGTCAATACTCCGATTGCACAAGGTCTGCTTGGCAAGAAAGTAGGTGACATCGCAGAAATTAAAGTTCCGCAGGGCATGATTAACCTGGAAGTAGTGAACATATCCTTTTAAAGGAAGGCAGGTCCGCATACGGGCTTGCCTTATTTTATAATTTATAGCTATGGCAACAATATTCAGTAGAATTATCGCAGGTGAAATACCTTGCTACAAGGTGGCGGAGGATGACAGATTCTTTGCGTTCCTTGACATCAATCCGTTGGTAAAAGGTCATACATTGGTCATTCCCAAGCAGGAAGTGGATTATATCTTCGATTTGAACGATGAGGATTTGGCGGCGATGCATGTTTTCGCCAAGAGAGTGGCGCTTGCCATCGGCAAGGCCTTTCCGTGTAGAAAGGTAGGAGAAGCGGTATTGGGGCTGGAAGTGCCTCATGCGCACATACATTTGATTCCTATGCAGAACGAAAAAGATATGCTTTTCTCCAATCCCAAACTGAAACTGACGGACGAAGAATTCAAGGCTGTGGCAGAAGCTATCCGTGCAGTGCTTTAATCGGTTTATTTTCCTCCCCTAAATAAACGGAAGCGGGAGTTGGACTTCATCCAGCTCCCGCTATTTTTTTGCCTTCGGCACCTATCCTTTAATTTTTAATTTAAATTCTTGCCTAATTGATAGATTAATTTGAAAGACAAACGCTTATGAAAGTTTTGCAAAGTTTTGGGTAACGATTTGGCAACTGTGCTAATTTCAGTATTTTACAGTCTCATACTTATAAGACAACTTTCTTTTTAACAAAGGTAAGAATATTTTTTTAGATTAGAGAAAATTTTGAAGATAAAAATTAAAAATGTCTGGAGAGGATTGGAGGAATTCAGAAGGAAAATATTTTTATACATTTGCAAAATGAAGAAGTTTATGAAAGACAAGAATCAAGTAGTGCCCGATGAGGTGTTAAGTAAGGAGTTCCTTAGCCGATTCAAGACAGAAGCCAATGTGAGCAGATTCCTGAAACAGTTGCATACTTAGAGATGCTTGAAAGTGAGTTGGATGTTCATTGAGGCTATGAGAAGAATTCAGCAGCTGGTAACAACACCGGAAATTCACGCAACGGCAGTTATCCGAAGAAAATCCAAACCGAACATGGTGAAGCTGTCATTTCCATTCCACGTGATCGGAACGGCCAGTTTGAGCCGATAACGGTACCTAAACATGAAAGCCGTGAACTTTCCATAGAAAAGTTTGTTATCTGCCTATATGCCAAAGGAATGAGTATTCCTGATATAGAAGGAAGGAATGCGTGAAATTTATGAAATAGAGCTCTCTACATCTGCTATTTCTATTATTTATTACGAACAAAGTAAGCCAGGCTGCCTAGGAGTGGTAGAACCGTTCACTTGACCCTGTTTACCCGATTGTTTGGATGGACGGTATCGTCTTCAAAGTACGGGATAACGGTAAAATTATAAACAAGACTGTTTATTTCTGTGTCGGCTTGAAACAGAACGGTCTGAGGAAAGTTCTTGGCATGTGAGTCGGCAAATCGGAAAGTTCTTCCTTCTGGATGGGTGTTCTGATTGATTTAAAAGCTTGTGGAGTGCTGAATATACTGATTATCTGTATCGACAATCTGAATGGATTTACGGATACCATATGCACCGTATTACCTCAGTCATCCACCCAAATCTGTGTGTGGTATACAAGATTTAAACTTCTGTAAATATGTCGTTTATGATAACAGGAAAGAATTTATGGCGGATATGAAAAATATCTATAACGCACCCAATAAAGAGATTGCTGCCGCAGAACTTGACAATTTGAAAAAGAAATGGGGGAGGAAAGTATCCTTGTGCCATACTTTCCAGGAGAAATAACTGGGATGACCTGACCGTTTTCTTTCAGTTTCCGTTGGAAATCAGAAAAATAATCTATATCACAAATCTCATTGAAAACCTGAACGGAAAAATCAGAAAGTACATAAAGTCAGAGCTTTCATTTCCTTCAGATGATGCGGTGAAAAAAACTGTATACCTATCACTTATGGAGATTGAGAAGAAATGGATACAGTCTATTCATAACTGGGGATTGATTATGAACCAATTTATGTATATTTTTGAAAACAGAATTCAGATATAAGAGAATTTATAGTTGAATCTTGTTGCCATTTACACAAAATTATGGACAGTGTCTTTAAATAATTACTACACTATTCGTAAGCATTTGCAAGTCTTTATCTTTGAGAAATATCACCCGACAGATATTTCTTTTGGTCAAATTAAAGAAGACTTATTAGGGAACTATAACATTATTCTATTGTAAGATGGCTTTGTTAGTGAAGAACGTCTGCTATTGGGCATATCGTGAGGGCTTGACCAAACGAGAAAAGACCGACATCCTTTGCCGTGTGAAGCTCCTACTTGAAGCAGTTCGTTTGATAGGCAGTATCGTTCTGAAGAACGTAGTACGTTCTTTGCTCATATTACCTACTCGGCTTACCTCATCCAGCTAAAAGCCCTGTGACTTCAGGCAGAGACCTTTATTCTCCTTTCAGCTTTTTTTAATATTGCATTAGTCGAAGAACGCATTGTTTCTCTGTAAAAGTACAAAATATATTCGATATTTGCTTCCTATACACCTATTAATAATATATTCCACAATGATAATCCAATAGCGCTTTCGTATTTATAGTCGTAATCTTAGTTACCCTATCTCCAGAAAAAGAGATACGCACAGTTTCACGAACAAGTCCCTTCCAATCATTCCAATAGGTACATTCTACTTGTGCCGTATCACTATCAATAAAAGAAGCTGTCGGATAAAGAAGTCCATCTTCTTCAAAAAAAGTAAAGTCCCTGTTTTTAAGGATCGGTACATCTCTCAGATCGTCTTCTATAAAAATGAATTTACTATTCTCATATAGCCCATGCCAATAAGCAGGCATAATACGGGGTGAAGTATACATCAAATAAGCTTGCCATGCCCCAACCTCGCTCTTCTCGACAAGTAAATGATCAAATACATTCCAATCTTTACAGTTTCTGTTTCCTTCGTATATATAGAAAAACGAATTGTCTCCTAAATAATCTCCTGGCTCTGCAATTTTCAACCCCAACTTATATCCAGGAGATAGGCGGAAACAAGTACCTTCCAATGCCTTTGATATCGAATTTACATCTGTTGATTTTTGCATGGTAGGAGACATAAACATCATAACCATCTGATGGAATCTCCAACCACTTCTTGCATATGTTTTATTCATCATTAAAGGTCTATGTTCTATGTCATCACTTGGAGAAATATTGATAACAGAAAAAGTACCCTTTGACGATATATTTTCCAGTGTCTCATACCTGAAATCAACTACCTTACGGCAATCCGGGCAAACCGTCACAATCCCCTTGTACAATTTCGACCCACTACTTATCTCCAATTCGTTCCATAGCAATTGCTCCGAAGTTTTTCCACATCGCATACAAAGCATATAATTTGCTTTCGGCTGAATAGGTGTACCTGGCGTAATTTTTTCCAGATCTAAAGGAAGCCATTCATAACCACAACTTGCTTTCGATAGTTCATAAGGATAAGGAACTGGCAACAAAGCGCAATATATAGCATTAGTAATTTTCCCCTCTTTGACTGAAAAGAACAGATACATTGGTCTATACGATTTTCTAAATATGAACAATGCTGCCGTCCCAAAATAATTGGAATGCACAACTGATAACTTGTTCAATATCCCTGCATTTTTTTCTCGAATAGCCAGATCAATCCAATAGTCTACAAAAGCAGCTTTTCCTTTTACTGTCTTCTTATCCTGTACCACAAGAATTATTTCTTCGTCCAAATGATCTATCAAACTAGAATAATCATTCTTCAACCACGATTCGGCAAACAATTTACATTCGAAAAATTGTTTATCCGATTCAAGATGAGCTGGAACTATGATCATATTTTCATAGGGATCAAATAAAGCTTTATCTTCCTCTGTTAAAGCTGCCACATACGCTTCACCATATACATCTCGCAATGTATAATGCGTATTCATTCTCTTATTGTATTCTGCCAAAGGAATCACTTTATCTTTATAACATATCCGATCTTTGGCATGATATCTTCGGTCTCTGACAGATAGTTTCTTAGGACGCTTCAAATGAAAAATATTTTCAATTACATTCCACATATTCGTAATTGCAATCAATTGTTTTAAAAAGCCACAAAAACACGAATGCCTCAAAAGGTAAACATATTATTCTATCAAACTTTCGCTATTATCTGAATGTCGCCCAGCATTATTTTGGACGTATTGTCTACTTGTATTTGCGTAACAATATACGCAAAAATGTCGACAAGTATTATACATACCAATGTCCTTGCTAACCATGCAACCACAAATTTTGCGTTGTCCTTTGTCTTTCAAATCTTTCTGTTCTTTTGGAATATTCGGTAAGATACCAAATAAATTAGGCTCTGGTAATACCCCTGTCCTCAGATAATATACCAATTCTCTGTCTTCACAGAATAGGCATTCCATAAGTTCCCCATCGATACAACGATTGTGTTCAATTCCATAAGATTCTAAATCTATGTCTTCTGCACAAGTAGCTAAATTGATATTCCAACCTTTTTCAGCCCATGCTTCACGAAGCTTCACCAATCCTTCTATTATTTCCTGACGTTGAACGGTTGTCATCTCAGCAGATTCAACATCGTCCTTAGTGAAGTAATTAGTCTCTTTCACTAAGTTATTTTGAACTTTACGATACGCTTTAACATCAACGAAACTGAATACAAGTTTATCGGTATAGTCCATCAGACGATTACCGATAGTCCAAATCCTACTTAAAAGAATTCTAGGTGTAATAGATGGTGTTATAATCAATGGATCGAAACGCCAAATCACCCGTTTGCGACCAATGAGATCGGATAGCTTCTTGAATGTCTCAACTCTTTTTTCCACACTTGGCACATTTGGCTCAAACTTTTCCGTTACATAATCATTCAATGTAATTTGAAAATAGTAATGTATTCCCCGTTCGTCTAATTCATGCAGATAAGGAATGATTGGGGCTGGATTTTTCGTCCAAAACACCACTACCTTGCATCGTCTGAATGAGACATATGTTTTCTGTCGGTTGAAAGGATTGTACCAAGCGCAATATCCCTTATTCAAGCGATTGAAAAACCACTTGGAGTAGAATGCAGGTATGTCTGTTGATCGGCTTGCTGAGATTATTACTGGCGCAATCGCTTCCACTCGCTCGCCATTATCATTTGTAATTGTTATCTTTTCAGTCATTGTTCAAATCTATTAGGTTACATAAATCATGGAAACACATTATTGCACTATGAGCCATACCATAATGGACTTCGATTTGTAAGATGCAAAAAATGGATTATTTGTTCATCGTTCAAGCCTCCAGCATTTTGAATCGTATATGTCCAATTCTCTATTAATCTTTTGTATGCTTCTTTCCCTTTATACTGCTTCAAACAAATTAAGTCGGGAAACTTTTTTCGGTATTAGCAAAATTCATTTCTATTTGCTGTATCTCCTTTGGGCTTTTCGTGTCTTTTTTTTTAGTTGTGATAGTAAAGTCAGGATATAATCGATTCTTTAAATGTGGGAAAATACCGTTCTTGGTCTTGCTGATATGTTCTGATAGTCGTTGGATAAACATTTTCTTATCTCCATTTACTGTTGACGTTAGTTGCTCTATCAATTTTATATCAGCCTTTGGAATCTTAATTCTTGGATGGTCATCTAAAACATCTTGTATCTCTTTTCCCAATTCTGTTACACTATTGTTATTTTTTAAAGGCTTTTGGAATGTATTATCCTTTTCATCTTGTTGGATAACAGAATATTGAAGTTTTGCATATGTAGTATTAAACAAGCATTTATCAATACTTATATAATTTTCTTTAGAGAGGACATCTATCAGATTATCCCGGTTCATTTCCATATATCCACATAGTGTACCCCAAAGAGCAAATACCAAGTGCTGATCTGATTGCTCGTTCATTTGGAGATACATCTTTAAGTTATCATAACCTTCTCCCTTAAGCAAGAAAGCAGCTATCGCAATAAGCTCTTCATTTTCGATACTATTCAGATCGAAAGAATCGCCTTTTTTAATTTGATTATATAAATCAGTGAAATAACCTCTTTCTTTTGATTGTTTCCAATAGTTTTCATCTTTTTGCAAACAAACTATTTCCTTTATTTCATTAACCAAGTCACTGCAAATATTTAATCTATTAGCACAAAGAGTTAGAGATGTAACTCTTTGTTCAATTATAAAATTAATAGCTTTATTTATATAAGGCTTATTTTTTATAAATAAAGAACCATTTTCTATTGATACCCCATTGAGAGAAGGTTGCGATTGTTTGTTTCGATATTCACTCACCGCAAGTGAGGTATGCAACTTTATTTTATCCCGAAGAGTAACATATTCTTCCTTGGTCTTGATTAATGAAATTTCCGGTAAGAACTCACAGTGCCATTCCTTGCAAAAGAATGATTTTACAGAATGCCAAAGTCCTCTTAGTTGTAATTTAAATCCTTCCTTATCATTTTTAAATTTCTCGCAATCGGAACTAAAATTATCATCAAATTTCTTCCTATTCCTTTTCTCGATAGGATCCATGTTTTTGTATTCCCCATAAAGTTTTTCAGCTTGTTCTACCAATATGTCCGGTATTTGAGGTGCAGAAATAACACTGGTCAAAACATTGTATAAGTCTTGAGTAAGTTTAACTAGGTGTGCTAATTGAGGAGAGAGAGAAGAACGTTGTCCAAGCAGATAGCCATAAAGAGTTCCTTTTTGCTTATCTTTTTTAGTCTCCTGGCTTATCGCTATAACAACTTCATTACTCTTTATTTCGGATACATTCAAAGGCTTTAAATTCAAAGATAAAGATGTTGTATTAGGACTAATATTATAGTTCTTGTAATATTTTATAGATTTGTTGTCTTTAGTATTGATTATCGTCATTTTATATTCAGTTTCCCTAAAAAATAATAAAGATGAATTCCAAGGGGTAATTGGCAAGGTTTGCCCGCATAGGTACATTCCATTCTCATCAACATTGACAATTCCATAAGATTTACAATTAACTTCAATCTCTATCAAAAGGGGGAAGTTGTATCGTCCCGGATCATGAATAGAAAATGAAACCGGATGATCAAAAAGGACAATATGATTTTGAAATTGCTTGACCTCTTCTATCAATTCAAGTGAATCGTAACCGGTTTTACGCTGTGCATAAAATAATAATGGAGAAATACTTTCTGCTTGAAGTATATTATCCAAATTCAAACTGGAGGTAGGTATATAAAGTTTCATTTTGTCTTTTTATTAAAATGGTAATACATCATCTTCTTCATCTCCCTCATAAATATCTGATCCAAATGGAGGTAATTTAGGGGAAAGATTATTGGAATACAGCAAATATAAGTTCTTTTTAGGTCTTGTAGTTGCCACATATAGAGCAGATTCACAATTAACCATAGGATCAACAGGATGATTGTATTTACGTAATTTCATGTGTTCGTTAATACCACAAGCCGGGATGAAAACATCGTCAAATTCTAATCCTTTGGAACAATGCCAAGTGACTATTTTGGGATTTGTAGAATCAAAATCAAATTCCATATTGTCTTTTGTTTTCCATTCTACAGGTATTCCTTTCGATATAAAATAATCTCTTACTATCTCTACCGAATCATTGTAATACACTAAAACTGAGACATTGATAAGTTGTTTGTTCTTTATGATTTCAATGATTCTATCCAACTGAGGAATTACTTTTGCCAATGCCACTGCGAATATATCTTCTTTTACCAGTTCTAGTTTGGGTTTAGCTCCATGATTAACACATGCATAAGAAATTCTTGTTAAAGGCTTGATATATTCTCCAACTTTCGCATTTTCAACAGTCAACCTATGATTTAAAGCTATTTTTTGAGGTTGTACCCCTACTTGTGCTGCAGTCACTTCAACAGATTGTACATTAGAATTTTGAAAGCCCATAATTGATTGATCCGTATCACCAAAGAACCAGCAATAAGTTCCATGTGACTTAAAATCATCTATCTCTTCACAACCAAAGTCTTGACATTCGTCAACAAATAGATAGGTATAGTGAGGTTTTTCTGAGCGTTGCCATTCATAATAATAATATACATGTTTACCTGATGGATCAATCTCATTCAATTCATTAACAAAAAACTGTTTTAGAGATTTTGTAAACACAATAATCGCATAGGAATCCGATATTTGTGACACCTGTTTAGCTTTCTTGAAGAGAAGTAAGGATTTCCCCGTTCCAGCTTTTCCTTTCACAACTGCTGTACGTTCAGCAGAGAGTGCCATTATGACACTTTGACATCTGTCAGGAGTTAATTGATCTAATGCCATGACATTTTATTTGAAATTCAACGATAAGGAGCAAATTTATCAGCAAACCAACTAACAGCTCTACAATTATACTGTTTGATATCGGTCATAATAGAAAATGCAAAATCCGCATTACAGATAACTCGATAAGCGATCTTTGTTTTGTCCATCTTTTTATGACTATGTGTTACGGTAAAAATATCCTGCATATAACATCCTTCGCATCTTTCTTCATTATAGAAACAAGCAATGGGTATGATACTTTTATACATGACTGGAATACATGGGTGAAACCTTATATATTCACGAACTAAATCATTAATACCTTCGTTCATCAATTCTGGATAGAACTTTCTGCTATTGTCCGATTTACTTGTTACATCAGACAAAATAAATACGCCATTTGGGGCGAGTAACGGTAGAAAATGATTTGTTATTTTGGCATATACATTCTCATTGGGAAATATTCCTGTCTGAACAAATTCATTGAAAGCTTTAAAGGACAGAATGAAGTGGTACCTCAAGTTGAGCATATTTACCAAATCGGTTAGATCTTGATCGTTCTCCACGAACAAACATAGAGGATTAAGATGGATTTCCAAACGGATATTTTTCTCAGAGCGTAAATCTTCTATCAAGTGATACAGGATTTGAATGGCGTTTGCGTTTGCGTCAATGGCATCAATATTAATACGTTTAAGATTTGGCAAAATACTCTGTAAGGCAACAATCATTCCTATTATTTCACCTCCTGTACCACAACAATAATCGAGAATGTTGATTTCTTCCAACTTTAGGATTTGCTCTTTGTAGTTGCTATTCTGGACTAATTTACAGGTTATTGCTACTGCTTCAGCAAAACTTCTTGGAAAGTAAGTCCCCAAATACACCTTGACAAACTCAAACTCTTGATCCGGATTATAAACAACATCCAATGGGCAAGGCTCAAAAATAGCTTCGTATTTATCATATATAATGGTATCCAACCATTGGGGTAACTTTACATTTATAGCCATAATAATCATACTCCCGCTTGGCTGCCTTGGCGAAGATTAACAAATACTTTTGTATGCCCATATACACAAAAACGTGGAGCCAGTCCTGTCACCCGTTCCACGATTCAAAGGCTCTCGCATTGCCCGATTAGTCGAAACGAGCAACGTCGAAAGCCCCACGCCGATGTGAATATATAACCTACCTTTATGCTTCCATACCTTTTTTAAGCATAGAATCTATTACGGTAGTATATAATGCACCCTCTGGGACATTCACCGTTGCTTTGTCTTTGACTAATCGTGTTGGAATTTGCGAGATTCTTGAACCGTCAAAACCAAAGCGTTCAGTAAACGCCTTTATGTATACTTGTCCCCCCCTTACCTGTTCCAAACAGGTGAATCGACGTGAGAGACATTGCAAATATAATGATTAAAGCAATGAGGACAAATTAAAAAAGGGAAATAATGGAATAATCACATGCCATCTCACCAAAAATGAAAAATAAATATGAACTTTGATTGATGCCTTTGGATTTCGTTGTTGATTTTGGAATTATCTTCTGAAGTCGGATAATTCAGTTCCCTGCAAGAGCAAGGTATTTAGAGTTACTCGAATCATTTCGGGTAAACGAAAATATACCTTGCTGTTCTTTGGCGAACATAAAAATCCACTTGCTGACGGATTGCAATAAATGAAACTTCAATGTCCATTTTCCTCCAAGCGTACAATGCACGCTTGCAATTTTTGTCTGTCGCTTCCTGCATTTCTTTCCATATTTTGATTTACAAACTCCTTCTTTTCCTGCGCTTCTTCTTTTTCCGCAGGCGTTCCATCTCTTTCTCGTCCTCCGTCGGTGCCACCGACGGCATGAACACGCCACCCGTATCGGTGACTTCGACCAGGTTATCAATAATAGAACCATGACTTCGTTCATGGTACGATTGCTGGTGGCACCACTTTGAAGAAAGTAAATAGCAGTAAACTACTGATTTCCAAGCAAAATCGGGAGTTTTTGTTTTCCCGCAAGACGCAAAAAAGTGCAGAATATGACCGCTTCCGGTGTTCCAAAAGGTGGAGCGGAAAAGGTGAAACTGAAATCTCCACCGAACGTGATTCTTTCTCACTGATTTGCAATGTTTTGCGTATCAAGAAAACGCGGATGGCTTCCTACTTTTGTCCCATTTAAAACTGTAGGAAAAATGAAAAGGAACTCGTTCAATGTGCTTTTCTTCATCAAGAAAGCCAAACTGCTGAAAAACGGAGAAGCCTCCGTGTGTATGCGCATCATTGTGAACGGTGCGCGAGTGGAAACCAACATCCGCAAGAGCATCGACCCTGCTTCGTGGAATCAGGCAAAGGAATGCGCCCGCGGAAAAAGCCGCAAATCATGCGACTTGAATGCCTACATCGAGGATGCCAAAATCAAGCTCCACCAAATCTTTAATGAACTCGAAGAGCAGCGGCAACCCATTACCGCACGTCTGTTGCAGGAGAAATTCTTTGGGCAGGACAAAGAGGCGGAAGAAGTCCGCACGCTCATCAATACGATGCAGGAGCACAATGACCAATGCCGTGCGCTTGTCGGAAAGGACTATACACTGATTACCGTCCGCCGTTATGAAAGCTGCAAATGCTATCTCGCAGAACTCATCAAGCAGAAATACGGGAAGGAGGATTTACCGCTGACGGAAATCAACGGTGAGTTGGTTCGTGCTTTTGAGTTTTATCTCAAAACGGAAAAGTCCTGCCAGCAGAACACCGTTATCCGCTACATGAAGTGCTTGAAGAAAATCACCAATCTGGCGTTGGCCAATGAATGGATTACCAAAGACCCATTTGTCGGCATCAAGTTCCATGAGAAGGAAGTTGTACGCGAGTTTCTGACGATGGACGAATTGCTGACCATCTATCACAAAGACTTTCCGTCAATGTCACAATTTGAGTCAAAGGGGAACGATGATTTGTACAGCGGTTCCATCGGCCTGTTCATGCCCGACAATGCAAATGCTCAGGCGGATGAGAACGATTTTGAGGGACAGTTAAAACGTAAGGACAAAAAAAAGAAACAACGTAAAATAAAATTCTAAAAATGGATAATAACGAAGTTTATGCGCTCTTCGAGGATATCAGGAATGGCTTGAAGGGCATCAATGACAAATTGGAGAATGCTCCCAAAATAAGTAACAGCCAATCAGGGGAACAAGCTCCTGCAATGGATTTGGCTCCCATAAAGGACTTGTTCGACAGTTCCGCAAAGGAGCATCAGCAGCAGACGAAAGCCATGCTGACCAAGTTCGGAGAGGCGGAAGTTTACGCATCGAACAGGATTCTGCACTTGTTGCGTGAGTTGAAAGAGATGTTTGTCCGAAATTCGGAAGAACGGACGGACGAGCCACAGGAACATATCCACCGACACTGCTTTGACATCCGGTCGAGCAAGGTGTTTTCTTCTATGGAACACATGCATTGCCAATTTCTATATGTGTCCCTGTAATTCGTTCTAATTCACGTTTGTATCTTGTAATCCGTTTTTCGAGTAATACTTTCTCGTCTATACCTACTCTTTCCGG
>ENA-OQHL01000776-OQHL01000776.1-human-gut-metagenome-genome-assembly--contig:-NODE-776-length-19931-cov-4.174056_pt1 | contig 19931 bp, 17 predicted proteins | sample MGYA00242565_ERZ504723 | MGnify/ENA primary metagenome ERZ504723 (study PRJEB26092, sample SAMD00036211) | human gut metagenome | host: Homo sapiens | study: EMG produced TPA metagenomics assembly of... | reverse complement strand
CAGGCGCCACCGAAACTAGTGACGCCTGTTATCAAGGGGAAAGGGTATCTATATGAACGGTAGCTGACCGTTATTTTTTTCAAAAACGGTAACGTAATATTTTACCATTTTCTACTTCTACGCCATGGGAATCATGTTCAAAAGCAGGGAATTGTCTGTCAAAGCCTTCTAAGGCTTTCAGATAACCAAGTGCAGGGCCGTCGGCAGGACCGGCATTTTTCACCAGGCATGATCAGCGGAATTCCAGGCGGATAAGGAACAATACCTGTAGCTAAGGTACGCTCAGCAACACCGTCAAGATCTACTTTTTCAACATTATCAAGCACCAGTTGTTCATAAGCTGCTGCCGGGCTCATATCAGGATGCGGCAATACAGCGAAACCTTCGGACATAAATTCTGTCGTTTTGAGCTCTTTCATTGCTGCAAACATTTCCTCGCACAAGTCGCGCAGGCCCATACCTGCATAACGCTGCGGAGCTGCTTTAACAACATCAGGCAATACTTCTTCCAAAGCAGTGTTGTTGTCATAGTCTTCTTTAAATTTGATCAAGGTATCGATCAAAGTGCCCCATTTACCTTTAGTAATACCGATAGAGAACAGCATCAGAACAGTAAAGTCAGTTGTCTTCTCAGGAATGATGCCATTGGCAGTAAGATAAGCGGACAAAATGGAAGCAGGTACGCCCATTTTACCCAACCCGTCAGGACCGATGCCCGGAGTGGTGATAGATACTTTGATCGGGTCTAACATGCAGTATCCGTCTTCGATATCACCGAAGCCGTGCCATGCTTCATTAGGATGCAGGACCCAGCATTCCGGTTCGGTAGCCAGGTATTCGGGATTGGCCAGACGAAAAGCAATTTTCTTGCCTTCAGCGTCTTTAACAAAATCAGGCTGCCAGCAGTTAAAGAACCATTCGCCCTGATCGGCAAAGTCTGCATTCAGTTTTGCCATCAATTGACGGAAGGCTACTGCTTCATGGATCGATTCGTCAGTCAGCGCTTTACCGCCTTTACCATCCATCATTGCTGCTGTGATATCGTTAGAAGCAATAATCGGATAGTTCGGGGAGGTAGATGCCTGCATCATAAAGGATTCATTAAAACGGCTGTGATCGACATTCTTTTTACCTTCACGGATATGAATGAAGGAAGCCTGAGAAAGAGCAGCCAGTAATTTATGGGTGGATTGAGTTGCAAAAACCGTCATATCAGTTGGTTTGTGGTCGGCAGGATTGCCGTACATGGCAAAGCGGTCTTTATAAATAGGATTGAAGCGGGCATAGCCATACCATGCTTCGTCAAAATGCATGCGGTCAACGCTTTGTCCAAGTAATTCTTCAACACGACGGGCATTGTAACACAAACCATCATAGGTGGAGTTGGTAACGATTGCATGTACAGGAGTAGAATCTATATCTTTAGTAATCAAGGAGTTTTCAGAAATAGTTTTCTTGATTGCTTCAGCCTGCAAAGCTTGCGGCGGGATAGGACCGATAATACCGTAGAAGTTACGCAGCGGCATCATATAGTTAGGGATAGCGCCGCTCATAGTCATCGCCTGTTCTATGGATTTATGGCAGTTACGGTCACACAATGCAACCTGATTATGAGTTACGCAAGCCATAAAGATTACTCTGTTAGAGGTAGAAGAACCGTTGGTAACATGATAGGTACGATGAGCGCCGAATACTTTAGCGGCATATTTTTCACTGGCACCGATCGGTCCGGAATGATCAAGCAAAGAACCAAGCTCGCCGACAGAGATCGATAAATCGCTGCGGAACAGATTTTCGCCAAAGAAATCAAAATAAGCACGTCCTGCAGGTGCTTTCATAAAAGCAGTACCGCCGGTATGACCCGGAGTATGCCAGGAATATTCATGCACCTGAGAGAATTTAGCCAAAGCCTAAACATCGGCGGCAGCAGATTTTTCAAATAAGTATCAATCGCTGCTTCGATACGGCCGGCAATAAAGTTAGCAGTATCTTCATACAACCAGATGAAGTCACTGGTTTCTTTCAATACTTCCAGAGGAATATCAGCAACGTCGGCACGATCTGCAAATAAAAATACAGGTACGTTTTCGGCACGGCTGCGTAGTTTGTTTAAAACATCTTTAGCAGCCTGATGTGTATTGTCTTCTGCCAGATCCCAGTCCAGAAGTATTGCTTGGATCATCGGGTCAGCGACAATCATCATTTCGGCATCGAATGCTGTTGTAGCGGTGAGCACTTCAATTTCATGTTCTCCTAAAACATTACTCAGTTTATCGAGAGCACTTTCATCCAGGGTATTATGATCGCAAAGGTCATGTACCAACAAAATTCTTTTGCCTTTTGTTTTGGAAATAATCATTTTTTTCACTCCTTAATTAATTTTTTAGTTATCTATGCTAACAGATTGAGTAGTAGTAGAACCTACCTTATCCGGAGCTTGTGTAGTAGTCGTTATGTTAGTACGATGTTTGAGTTCCATATTTTTATCGATACCGACAGAGTACCAGAACGTACCGACCAAGGTAAGGATCGTAATAGCCAGGGAAGTGTAACGAACCCATCTCGGCGAGAATCCGCCAGGAGTTTCGTGCAGCTCTTCCAGCTCATGTTTTCTGGTAACAGCGCCGGAGAAGAATACGATCGTAGCGATAACGAAGATCAGTGACCACCGTGTCTGGTTACCATTGGATGTTACAAGTGCAGCCATACTGTAGACAGCTGCTATCAAACCGATGATACATGATTTATTGTAATCTTTCGGTGATAACTTTCCGTAACCTAAAACCTTGATAGAAATACTGGAATAAATATAAGGCAGTAAAGTCAGGATAACGGCTATTGATGCGATCTTACCAAATTGCTGACTGGCAGAAGGCGACATGGTTGCCAAAACCTGTATTGTCATGATACCAGCAACAATAGCCAAGCCTGCAGAAGGCACGCCTTTAGAGTTGGTACGGGCAAAAACATTACCGAACAAACCGTCATCAGCAGCAGCTTTAGCACTTTGTCCAACCAGCAGCGTCCAGCCTGCCAGCGAACCCAGGCAGCCTAAAGCCGCACAGATAGCTACGCCGTTACCAGCGATTTCACCGAAGGCCAGTCTTGCGGCATCAGCAAAAGGTGCCGATGAATTTGCAAGTGCATGGTTCGGAATCATGCCCATAATAACAGAAGAACTTAAAACATAGCAGACAGCGGCTAAAATTACACCACCAATAGTTGCAATTGGAACATTCTTTTTAGGATTTTTAACAACGCCGGCAGATACAGAAGCACTCTCGACGCCAATAAAAGCCCACAAAGTAAAGTTCAATGTCATACCAATAGCACTGACAGTGCTTTTACCTGTTACGTTCCATGCATCCATGTAGGTTTTGCCGTCAAACCAGAACCAGCCTAAGATTGCGGTACCGATAATAGGAATCAATGCCAGAGTAGTGGTTACTGATTGAATGCGCCCGACCAGTTTAGGGCCGATCATATTAGCGTAAGCAAACAGCCAGATAACGCAGATCTGCGCCAGAGCAAAAGCAAATGGATTTTTTAAAGCCGGGAAAAAACTGATCAGATAACCGATACCTACAACTGCCAGACCAACGTTACCGATAACATTTGCCAGCCAGTAAATGAGGTTTGTCTGATACCCCATATAATCGCCGAAGGCTTGACGCGTATAAGCGTAAGGACCGCCGGCAGCAGGATCAATAGAAGATAACTTTGCAAATGTAAGTGCCAGAGCAATAGCACCTATACAGGTAACTATCCAGCCGAATACTGCAACGCCTCCTATTGCCGCCAAATTCGCAGGCAACATAAATACGCCGGAACCCATCATATTACCGGCAACCATCAATGTTGCAGCAACGACACCTATTTTATTACTGTTGTCGTCTTGATTCATAATAAAACCTCTCCTTTCGATTATTTGCCGTCAGCAGCGGATGGGAATCTTGGCTTTCGGCAAATCATACATAAAGCCAGCTTTGCAGCATTTTTCTTTATGCGGTTTCTTGCTTCGGATAAATCTTACACCCGTTACAAACAAAATATCCAAGCAAGAAATTTTCATTTACTTTTTAATATGTTTTTTTAAAAAAGTTAGAGTAAAACGCCAGAACTTCTATCGTAACAATCCCGCCTGCATGGGCTTGCCGCCAACATATAATTTTCTACGGAGAAATAATCTCCAAATCATTTTTACGTCTTACTGATCTGAGTTATTTTTTTACTTTGCTTAATTTACTAAAGTATTTTCCACACAAAAATAAACTGTGCGCTAATACAGCAGTAGCTTAAGCCTCAAGCAAACCCTGGCAGCTTTTTATATTGTAAATAAACCAATTGTTAAATATCCTCACAGCTAAAAACAAAAAAGTCCCGCCTTTAGTTGGCACTTAATAAGGAAGTAATCAAATCAAGAACAGCTGGCAAAGGTGTATACAAAACAGGCAAATCACAAAAGGTGTGATTTGCCTGTTTTTCTTGTCTGAATGGCGATTATGGACGTTCTGAATATAAAACCATTAGCCATCTAATTTTGTATGCAGAAGACCGCATAAATACTGCGATTTTCTACCGCTATTTGTCTACTTTTGAAAGAGGGAGAGGAAATAAAATGTTTATACCCTTAATTGCAAAAACAGACTTCGGAAATCATGATTTCGTTTTTTGCAACTTCATCCTCGTGTTTTTATAGAAACAATTTAAATAGCCACTTTTGAATATTGTATCCAAATATATTTTTGAATTATAAGAATTCGCTCACCACAAAAGATTATTCATGCGTTTATACGATTATTTCTTGAGATTTAAGAGAAATCTGATATAATAGACATCATACTTGGAAAGCTATATCCTTTCGAATTAAGAGGGGTGACAACCGTGGAAGTTAGTTATAAGAAATTGTGGAAAGTCCTGATAGACAAGGATATGAAAAAGAAGGATTTGCAAACTGCAGCTGGAATCAGCTGGGCATCTGTCACGAAACTTTCAAAAGGTGAAACCGTTAGCATGGAAGTGTTAATGAAGGTCTGCAAAGCATTAAAGTGCAATGTTGGCGATATTATGGACTTTATACCAACCGATAGCGACGAGTCAGTGTAGTGAAGGGGCAGGTTATATGGCAAGCAATAATAATTCCAAAATTATAAGTGATGCACATCCTCACACAGTTAAAAAATTTGAGCTAATTGAAACCTATATAAAATCGTGGGCACAAAAGCTCATGCTAACCGATAGCTGTAGTGGTATCGTATTTATTGATTGCATGTGTAATAGTGGTGTATATCAGGATGACGATAAAAACATCGTGAATGGAACGCCTATTCGGGTAGCAGAAGCGCTGCTCGACGTGGCGAGAACATATCCGGATAAGCAAGTGCACTTATTTTTCAATGACAATAATGCAGATAAAATTGAAGAACTAAAGAAACATTTGCCAGAGGAAGAACGCAATTATAAAATTGTTACAACCGTGCGCGACGGCAATGAACTGCTAAAATGGATAGGTACACAGCTTAAAGAAAGCAGCCATATGCATTTCTTTTTGCTTTATGATCCATATGATGCTTCAATCGATTGGGATGCACTGCTGCCGTTTTTCAAAAACTGGGGCGAGGTATTGATTAATCATATGGTTTCTGATTCAATACGTGCAATATCGCAGGTCAAGAAAGAAGAGACAAAGAAAAAGTATGAAGGGACATATCAGGTCGATAGCATATCTGATTTAGTTCCTTATGGGAGCGATAAAGCAGCATATGAAAAAAGGGTTCTTGAGATTATTGACAAAATGAAAGGCTCTGCCACAAGAAAGTATTACATAGCTACGTTTCCGTTTTTTAATACGAGAAATTCATTGGTATATGACCTTGTTCATTGTACGAGCCATGAAAAGGGTTTTAAACTTTTCAAATCGACTGCTTGGAAAACATTTGGCGATAAATCGTCAACCAAGAATAGACATGGTGAAGAAAATCAATTAACGTTTGATTTTTTTGGTACAGGAGTGTTTAAACCTTCTGTAGATGAATATTGCTATGATTTGAATAGCATAGCAATATATCTGCACGAAAACTTTCGTGGAAAAAAGGATGTGCCGCTTTCGGATGTTTGGGCGGCTCTTGATGAGCATCCAGTATTTCCGTCTGATGGATATAAAAATGATTTGAAACAAATCTTGAAGCACGATTTTGGCGCTGATATATCTCGGAAAACAATAACCTTTTCGAATGGGAGATGATGGACACATGGCAGAAATAGACTGCTATATTCAGCGTAAAACTATGCTCTACAAGACCGGTGTAGAGTACGGCGATTATACGATGAATTTTGTGCAAGGCTGCTCCCACGGATGCAAGTATCCTTGTTACGCATACTTACAAAAGAAACGATTCGGGCAAGTGGATGATTATAACGATTGGTGTAAACCAAAGTTAATTTCAAACACACTAGCCTTGTTAGATAAAGAAATACCGAGACTGAAAGATAAAATTAAATCTGTGCAATTGTGCTTCTCAACAGACCCGTTTATGTACGGATATAAAGAAGTTGAAAATATGGCCATAGAGTCAATAAAAAAATTAAATGCCGCAGGAATCAAATGCACAGTGCTCACGAAGGGTATCCTGCCTATCTCGCTTGCACAATTATCCCGGGACAACGAATATGGTATCACACTGATTTCTTTAGATGAAAGCTATCGAGAAAAGGTAGAGCCGGGCGCTGCGCCATATCAGGAAAGATTAGCGGCGCTAAAGGCTCTGCACGATGTCGGCTGTAAAACATGGGTAAGCATGGAGCCATATCCTACACCAAACCTAATAGAGCAGGATTTGCAGCAAATATTGGAAGCGGTTGGCTTCACCGATAAGCTAATTTTTGGTCGCACAAATTACAACAAAGAAGTAAGCTCTTATAAAGGGCATAAGGATTTTTATAATAAGTTGGCAGCAGAGGTAATTAGTTTTTGCGAAGATCGTGGTATTCAATACCACATAAAAGATAAGACGATTACAGAAGAATGAGGTGGAAGCTATGGCGCTATTACAAGACTTAATCCAGCAGATTGACGATCCGGCTCTTCGGGAACGAATTCTGCAGGAAACAGATAGATTAGCTAAACAGAAAAAATTTGGATTGGTGTTCGAGGAGCATCTGCCGGAGTGCACACCACTTTATGATGTGCCAGTTCGTGTCGGCTCAAAGGTTGCGTTGAAAACCGGTGCTGTCAGCGACTTTTACACGGTTATTCAAATAGATGACGATGATGTTTTGTGTGACCACAGAGAGACACACGAACACGTCAATTTTAAATTGAATGAACTTGTAGTTGTTGCAGAGTTTGGCGAGGCTATCTATCCCACTTTGAGACAGCTGGACTTTGTGGAAAACGCGCCAGACAGTGATTTATGGCACACACTAATCGAAGCGGACAACTATCACGCGCTTCAATTGCTTGAGTATCTCTATGCCGGTAAGGTTGATTGTATTTACATTGATCCGCCATATAATACCGGTGCAAAAGACTGGAAATACAACAATGATTATGTAGATTCCTCTGACAATTACAGACATAGCAAATGGCTTTCTATGATGGAGAAAAGGCTGAAACTGGCTAAAAAGCTTTTGAATCCGGAGGACTCCGTATTGATAGTGACGATTGATGAGAAAGAGTATCTGCATCTGGGATGCTTACTTGAGGAATTGTTCCCGGGAGCAAGAATGCAGATGGTTAGCACTATGATAAATCCAGCCAACGTAGCAAGAGCCGGTGAATTTGGTCGCAGCGGAGAGTATATCCTTTTTTGTTCTGTTTGGTAACGCTTCCCCTTCCCGTGTAATATTGGATAGAGAGTGGGTCTCAAGTAAAGGACGTACTCATACAGGAAATATTAGATGGGATTTGCTCAAAAGATCAGGAACCGGTGCTACTAGAAAAGATTCGCCTGGAGGATTCTATCCAATATATATTTCGCCAGAAAACGGAAAAATTGTAAAAATCGGAAATCCACTACCTGATACAATATCTGAAGCGCCTCAGATTGACAATCTATTTTGCCTACTACCTATTCGAAAAGATGGGTCAGAAGGGCGATGGCAATGGTCAACTACTACCTTAGCTAATGGTCTAGCAGAAGGACGAGTGAAGGTAGGTGGCGATAAAAAGCGCGGTTTTACCGTCTATAGATTAGCTAGAGCGGAATATGAAAAAGTAAAAAAAGGTGAGTTTGAGATTAGCGGACGTGGTATTAATAATGAAATTATCGTTGATGATATAAAAACTGACCAAGTGATGGCTGTTCCGGGTGACATCTGGAAAATCGCCTCTCACGATTCGACTCAGTACGGGTCGCGTTTATTAGGTAATATCTTTGCAAATAAAAGATTTACATTCCCTAAATCCCTATATGCAGTCCATGACGCAATACGCTTCTTTGTAGCAAATAAACCAGATGCACTGATTGTAGACTTCTTTGCTGGTTCTGGAACAACGCTGCATGCTGTTAATTTACTTAACGCCGAGGATGGCGGTAATCGTCGCTGTATCATGGTGACCAATAACGAGGTATCTGTGGAGGAATCGAAGACGTTGACCAAGCAGGGGTATCAACCCGGAGACTCTGAGTGGGAAAATTTAGGCATTGCTCATTATGTGACTTGGCCACGCACAGTCTGCTCTATTGAAGGGCATGATGTAAATGGCAATCCTTTGAAGGGAAGCTATGTCGGCAGTGAACTGCCAATGGCAGAAGGATTTAAAAGCAATGCGGTGTTTCTAAAACTGGGATTTTTGGACAAGACTTCCGTCGCCCTTGGAAGACAATTTAAAGAGTTGATGCCGGTTCTTTGGATGAAAGGCGGCGCAATTGGTAGGTGCCCGATACTTGAAACAGAAGAGTTGCCAGACATGCTGATACTGGCAGATAACAAAATGGCCGTGCTTATTGATGAGGTCTATTATCCTGAGTTTGATGCAGAACTGGCAAAGCATCCAGATATAAAAACAGTGTTTATCGTAACTGATTCCGAAAGCGCTTATCGCGAGATGATTCGCAATTACAACGGAAAAGACTGTTATCAGCTTTATAGAGACTATTTGGATAATTTCCGGATCAATACAGGGAGGTAACCATGAGAGTTGAATTATTTCCATTTCAAAAAAGAGCGCTTGCTGATATTCGCATGAAGACGGCGGAAGCCATGGGCAGTTACCATCGGACGCACACTCCGCAGGTGATTTCCTTCACCGCACCTACAGGTGCCGGAAAAACAATTATTATGGCTTCTCTGATAGAAAGCATTTTCTTTGGGGATGAATCATATGCAGAACAGCAGAACGCTATCGTGATTTGGCTTTCGGACTCGCCGCAGCTAAACGAACAGTCCAAATTGAAGATTGATTCTAAGGCGGATAAGATTCGATTAGGTCAGTGTGTAACGGTTAGCGAAGATTCCTTCGATAAAGAGATGTTTGAGGATGGCCACATCTATTTTTTTGAATACACAGAAACTCTCAAAAACTTCAAACCTTACAAAGAATGGTGATGGTCGCACCTACACAATTTGGCAGACAATCGCCAATACCGTCCGCGAAAAGAGCGACCGACTCTATTTCATTATTGACGAGGCACAGTGGTGGATGCAGGGACGCGAGGCAGGTAGGGCTACGACCATCATGCAGAAATTCCTTAAAGGCAGCATGGACGACAAAATCCCTCCTATGCCGGTTGTAATCGGTATGTCTGCTACCACACAGAGATTTAATATGCTCTGATGAGGGAACTTCTTCTACAATCCATAAATCAGTGGTTACCGCAGACGAGGTGCGTGCATCGAGTCTACTCAAGGATAGAATCGTTATTACATACGCCGGAGGAGGTGCTGCAAACAACGACATGGCTATACTCCAGGCTGCGGCAGATGACTGGAAGGAAAAATGGGAACATTGGACTCAGTATTGCTATGAACAACATTATGCCTATGTAAATCCTGTGCTTGTAATCCAGGTTCTTAATGGCAGAGGCAATAAGCTGACTGATACAAATTTGGAAGATTGCCTGAGTAAGGTTGAAGAGCGAATTGGTTATAGATTTGAGAATGGTCAGGTAGTTCATACATTTGGACAAACGAATTCTTCGATTCAAGTAAGTGGACTCGAAGTAAAGTATGTCGAGCCATCAAGAATCTCAGATGATAGAAATATTCGTGTTGTTTTCTTTAAAGAAAATCTGTCAACGGGTTGGGATTGCCCTCGTGCCGAAACAATGGTATCTTTCAGACACGCAAACGATGCCACTTATATTGCACAGTTGCTTGGGAGAATGGTTCGGACTCCTATGCAAATGCATATCCAAGTAGATGATGTCTTAAATGATGTGCATCTATATTTGCCTTACTTCAATGAGGATACTGTAAAAGATGTGGTTGAAGCTTTGCAGAGTGCCGAAGGCGGTGATATTCCAACCGATATTTATGGAGAATCTTTGACTGGCAAGAAATTTGATACATTGACTGTAAAACCAAGGAAGAAAAAAGAAGAGATACCGGTACCCGGACAGATGACATTGGATGTGTTTGATGGAAACCAAGGTGAATTATCGCCTGACTTTACAACGCAGGTTCCGCATGTAGAAGATAGACCTGCGGATATTTCAGGAACTCCTGAAAATAACCCTGTGAGTACGATGACTCCAATGCCGACTATCGGTGGACAGGAGAAGGTAGAACCCATAACCCAAGAAGATGCAGCGCAGGATGAGACAAATCCAAAGCCAACAGTTGCCGAAACATCGAAAGCTGAAGAAACGCCAGCACCTGAAGTGCCGGAAGATTTGTTTGATCGTGAAGCGGTCATGAAATTCATTAATGATGCAGGTTTGCTCACTTATAACGTGAGAGCTGTTCGTATTAGCAATTATCTGAGTTCTTTGTTTAAGATGGCACATTTGCTGACGATGTCAGGTCTACACAGAGAAGCTATCCGTGAGGTACAGTCTGAAATTGCAGAAATGATACATGATTATATCGAAGGACTAAAAAATGCTGGAACGTACGACGAACTCACCCTTCAGGTAAAACAGTTTAAGTTGGCGACGCAGATTTTTGATGCATTCGGAGAAACCATCGATAATTATTCCGTACACAACCTATTTACAACTACAGATACTGATGTGGACAGACAATTTCGTGTTGCAGAGGTGAAACTCGGCAATGAGGGGATTGGTATGGTATATGGTAAAAAATACATGGATGAATCTAATCCTAACCAGTTTAAAATTGATGTCATTTTATTTGTGGCCGATGAAGAGTGCATTAATTCATTGAACAATTATGCTAAAGTGCGATTTCACGGGCTTAACGATGATTATCGCCGGTACATCGCAACGGTTGATTTGGAAAAAATACGAAGGCAGTATGACAGTATAGTTTCAGACGGCGATATAGTTAGTAAGCATAACTTCCGTTTGCCAGAAACGATTCAGATTCCTCATGAGGCCGGAGGCAAGGAATATCGTAATCATTTATTTGTTGATCCCGTAACAGGTGTTGCAATCATGAAGTTGAACACATGGGAAATGGAAGTGATTGAGGAAGAAGAAAAACAGAACGATTTTGTTTGCTGGATTCGAAATCCTTCCAGAGGCTCTTGGGCGCTTTGCATACCTTATGAAATCGATAACGAATTCAAACCGACATTTCCGGATTTTATCGTCGTTAGGCAAGATGATGTTCTTGGATATGTGATAGATATTCTGGAGCCGCATAATTCTGAGTTTAAAGATAATCTGGGTAAAGCAAAGGGATTTGCAGAATACGCACGGCAGAACCCGGGCGTAGGTCGTATTCAACTTATCAGGATGGGCAAGGATACCGCTGGGAAGAACCGCTTCAAACGCTTGGATATGTCAAAAAGCGCTACTCGGGATAAAGTGTCTCACGCCATGACAAATGACGAGTTGGACCATATATTTGATACGGAGGGGTTTTTCATGTAATTAGATAAGAAGACTAGTAAAATGTGGCTTTCGTAAATTGGAATACTCACGAGCATAAAGTGTTGAAGTAAAGTCGCCTTGAGAAAATTCTCAAGGCGACTTTTTGTCAGAGTAAAAAACCTTCATAAAAAGTTACCGATTTGGCATATCTCATCCTCTATCGTGGTAGTAAATGAAAACTAAAAATAGTGGGTGCTAAAATGCAGTTTTCAGCATTACTTAGGTGAGGAAAAAGAGTAGGGCTTGGGAGTATCCCAAGAAACAAAAATAAGCGAGTGTGGCTACACTCGCTGTGCTTGCTCTTCGTTCAAAACTACAAAAGGATGGGATAGGAATGGATAAGAAAATCAAGATAAACAAGGATATTAAGGAGCTAATCATACCTCCTAGGACTTATGAGAGAACCATCGGAAATACGATGTTTGAAGTTGTTTCCTCTTTCTCCGGCAAAGGCGATGAGGATATTGTTTCCAAGATGAAACGTCTCGCCTTGTCCGAACGGGAAGAAAACGCATAAGAGCGGCTGACAGTCTGCAAAAGGCGCGGTACAATAAAGTTGCACCAATCTTTTGTCGGCTATCGGAATGGAGGAATTATGAATAACAGACAGTCTAATCAAATTACTGCCATCTATTGCAGGCTCAGTCGTGATGATGAACTTCAAGGGGACAGCAACAGTATTAAAAATCAGAAAGACATCCTCAGTAAATACGCAAAGGAAAACGGTTTTGAAAATACGGTTTTCTTCGTGGATGACGGTTACTCAGGCACAAATTTTGACCGTCCGTCATGGATGGGGCTGATGGAAAAAGTGGAGAGCGGCGAAGTTTCTGCTGTCATTGTGAAAGACATGAGCCGCCTCGGGCGTGATTATCTGAAAGTAGGATTTTATACAGAAATTCTGTTCCCCGAAAAAGATATCCGCTTTATTGCCATCAACAACGGCGTTGATAGTGCCAATCAACAAGACAGCGATTTTACCCCTTTTTTGAACATCATCAATGAGTGGTACGCAAAGGACACAAGCAAGAAAATCCGAGCTGTTTTTAGGGCCAAAGGTGAATCGGGTAAGCCTCTCTGCACAAATCCACCGTATGGTTATATGAAAGACTCAAACAACAAAAACAAGTGGGTTGTGGATGAAGAAGCAGCCAAGATTGTACAGTACATATTTTCACTTTGCATTGAGGGATACGGACCTACTCAGATTGCAAAGCGGCTCACTCGTGAAAGAGTGTTGATACCAGCCGCATACTGGCAAGCACAGGGCAGACTATCAAACAACAGTATTCCTGATAACCCTTGTGCATGGATTTCAAATACAGTGGCGAGGATATTATCGAAGCCAGAATATCTGGGGCACACCTTCAACTTCAAGACCTTCCGCAAGTCCTACAAAGATAAGAAAAAGCGGGACAACCCTGAAGAAAATCAGATTGTATTTGAGAATACACATCCTCCGATTATTGAGAAAGAACAGTGGGAGCGGGTGCAGGAATTGCGAAATCATAAGCGCAGGCAACCAAAACAGGTAAGAAAAGTTTGTTCTCTGGTTTGCTGTATTGTGCGGACTGTAATGCAAAGCTGTACTTTTGTACCACAAATAATTTCACGCCCAATCAAGATCACTTTGTATGCTCGAACTACAAGAGCAACACCGGAAGCTGCTCCGTCCATTTCATCAGAGATATTACTCTGTATGACCTCGTACTGTATGATCTGCGGAATATTACTGCTTTTGTTCGCAAGCATGAAACCGACTTTGTACAAAGAATGATGGAGAAAGACAGACCAGAGCAGAAAGTGGAATTAACAGCAACACGGAAAACGCTCTCCGCCCACGAAAAACGGGTTGCAGAACTCGATAATATCGTGAAACGCATTTATGAAGATAATATCAATGGGAAGCTGACAGATGAAATGTTCATCAAGTTTTCGCGAGAGTATGTCAATAAACAGAAGTCCTTGCAGGCGGAAGCAACTATAATCCAGAATGATATTTTACAATTGGAGCAGCAGGCAATTAATGTAGACGGTTTTATCCGCAAGGCTCGGAAATACACAAGTATTCAAGAATTGACATCTGCCATCGTCAATGAGTTTATTGAAAAAATTGTTGTCCATGCTCCTGACAAGAGCAGTGGCAAACGGCGACAAAAAGTAGAGATTATCTACCAGGATGTAGGCAAAATTATTCTGCCGGAGACAGTAGCGGACAGTAAAACGGCGTAGCTTTCGCCACGCCGTTTTACACTAGTATTATTTACTTCCTTATTTAGCACCTGCATTATAAGGCAGGGCTTTTTTGTTTTGATTATTATTCAGTTATTTTTTCTCTACTGCTTTGCAAGTCAATTATTCCATATTAATCTGAACTAAAATAAAATTTCATGAGTTTCATATCCTTAGTACTAAAATGCATATCCACATTTTTCCAATAATAGTTTTGCCAACAAAAAAACGCGCCTGCCGAATCGGCAAACGCGTGTGTTTACTGGTGTCCTGGAAGGGAATCGAACCCCCGACCTATCGCTTAGGAGGCGATCGCTCTATCCTACTGAGCTACCAAGACGTAAATGTTCTATTGTTTTCAGAACCCTTTTACTATAACACAAATAGAGAAAGCGTTCAATCACAAATTTTCTGTCATTCCCGGAGGCATACTCCATTCCACCAAGACGTCCGTATTGAACCAAAGTCTTGTCAGGCAAATTTTTAAAATTATCAAGGTTTTCCAACGGATCCAGTGTTTTAGTAACAAATTGCCGAACCGTACCGCCTTCCTGCACATCCAAAGTCGCTTTTCATTTAAAAATTTTTCTACTTTGGCTTTTGCTTCAGCAACGCCTAAAACAATTTCTGCTTTTTTATTTTCGCTATCATATTCAACATAGCCATAATTGCCATGATAGTTCAAGGTTACAGCAAATTTGCTCATTCTTTTTCCTCCTCAAAACTTCTGCATACATTATAGCAACTCGCAGCAAATTCTACAATAAGCAGTATTACTTACGCGATTAAATTACTCTTTACTGTCTTTGCTGTACATGGGACGCAGTCTTACTTCCATCGGAATTTTATCAGCAGCGGCCGCCAAAAGCGCTTCCTCATATAAGGAGCTCTGGGCGCTTACAGGCGTTGCTTTATTGGTGACACGTCTGTAGGTCCCGTTAGACTGCATCATATGCGCACCGACATTATCCCGCAGATACAAGTCAAGAATCTCTTTGATACGCTTAATATGCTCTTCGCTCTCGACCGGGAAAAAACAGTTCCACACGATCATTGAGATTTCTGGGCATCCAATCGGCACTGGACAGATACAGCTGCTGTTCCCCGCCGTTAGCAAACCAGAAGATGCGGCTATGCTCCAGTTGCCTGCCTACAATACTGCGAACAGTGATGTTTTCGCTGATCCCTTCCACGCCGGCCCGCAATCCGCAAATACCGCGTACAATCAATTCTACCTGTACGCCTCCGATCGAAGCTTCATATAATTTTTGAATGACCTGCTGATCGATCAAAGAATTCATTTTTACAATGATGTGTCCCTTGTTGCCAGCTTTGACCTGCGCTATTTCATTATCAATAAGCTCATAAATTTTATCGCGCAGCCCTAAAGGCGCCATTACCAGTTTATTCCATAATGGCGGCTGCGAATAACCTGACAGCAGATTAAAAAACGCCGAGGCGTCGCTGCCAAACTGATCGTTAGCGGTTAAAAGTCCCATATCTGTATACAGCTTGGCTGTATTGTCGTTATAATTGCCAGTGCCAAGATGAACATAACGTTTAATGCCATCGGCTTCCTTACGTACGATCAGAATGATCTTAGCATGAGTTTTCAGCCCTACAAGTCCGTAAATAACATGGCATCCGGCTTGTTCCAGACGTCTGGCCCAGATAATATTATTTTCTTCATCAAATCGTGCCTTAAGCTCTACTAATACCGTGACCTGCTTTCCATTCTCAGCAGCACGCGCCAGTGCGGCTACGATAGGTGAATTACCGCTGACACGGTATAAAGTCTGCTTAATCGCCAGAACCTTGGGGTCTGAGGCGGCATCACTAACCAGCTTTACAACAGGATCAAAGCTTTCATAGGGATGGTGCAGTAAAATATCTTTTTTCCTGATAGCGCTAAATAAATCGCTGTCATCCGGCAATTCTAAAGGACGCTGCGGCACAAAAGGCTCATAGAGCCACGGCCACATACCAGACAGACTGGCAAATTTAAAGAAACAGGTCGCATCAAGCGGTCCGTTAATTTCAAAAATTTCCTGTTCTGATAAATCAAGATTGTCACTGAGGAATTTTTTGATACGCAGATTAGCTGTTTTATTTAATTCCAAACGCACTGCTGCGCCGCGTTTTCGTTTACGCAGAGATTTCTCTACTTCCTTCAGCAAATTATCTATATCGTCTTCATCAACGTCAAGATCAGAGTCACGCGTAAGTCTAAACGGCACTACATCCAAAATTTGGCAGCCGTTAAAAAGATCATGGCAATTTTCAATGATAATATCTTCCAAAAATACAAAGGTTCGCTTGCCTTCACCCTCTACCTCGACGAGCCGCGGCAATACTGAAGGGACCTGTACCAAACCCATGCTTTGCTCTTCGTCCTGATTGATGATCTCTACCGCCAAATTCAGTGTCTTATTCGCCAAAAACGGAAACGGTCTAGAAGCATCAACAGCCATAGGCGTCAAAACCGGATAAACAACCTCACGGTAATATTCATCCAGCCAGCCGCGTCCTTTTTCACTAATCTTACTTACACGGCAGATCCTGATACCATTACTTTCCAGCTCTTTAAGGATCGACAGCATATATTTATACTGGAGCTTGACCTGTTCATGCGCAGAAGCGCTGATTTCATCCAATTGTTCCTTGACTGTAAGTCCGGAAGCATCGCGCTGATTGATTCCATCTTCCCACTTATCCCACAGTCCGGCCACACGCACCATAAAAAATTCATCCAGATTAGACGCGGTAATCGCAACAAACTTCAAGCGTTCCAGCAGCGGCGTAGTTTTGACTGCAGCTTCCTTCAGTACGCGCAGGTTAAATTTCAGCCAACTCAATTCACGGTTAAAAAAATATTCAGGTTTGTTCAAATCTATGCTTTTCATCTATTCACTCACCCGTTCTAAAATTGCTTTCAAGCCGTAAACTTCTTCAAAAAATGTCGCTTTACCAGCGAAAGTCCATTCTTCCAAAGTCAAATCGACCTTGCTTTTAGCTTCAATTAACATCGTTCCATCTTTAATGCTGACTTTGCAAAATTTGATTTTCTGCTGATAACTGCGGTCCATCGCATCAGCTAGACGCACTAAAGCAGCTATTTTCGCTACTAACGGCGTCAGTTCTTTTTCCATTTCCGGACTGCCGGCCTTGTTTTCAAAGAGCTGATTGGCATGGTAATAGCTTGCCAACGCCACGATTTTTTTATCATTATCACTGAACCCTAAAATGTCCGTTGACATAATAAGCTTATAGGTATAAAGCGAATGACTGCGCATCGAAATATATTTACCGATATCATGCAGCAGCGCCGTAGCCTGCACTAAAGTGCGGCAGTGCTCATCCATACCATGGCTTTTACTTAATTTATCAAACATTGCCAGCGCCAGCCGTTCTACCTGTTTGGCGTGCTTAACGTCATAATTATAATGTTCGCCGATATTATGGATCAGGCTTAATTGCTCTTTTTCAAGCTCGGCAGCATACTCTTTATCTGTCTTCGGTCCTATATGCAGCAGCTGAATACCATCGATAAAACGATCGGCGGTAATAATTATCTCTTTTGTCGGCACTAAAGCCAGCAGCTGTTCATATAAAAGAATCGTCGGCAGTACTAATTCTGCCACACTTTCCTTTATCTTGAATACCTTTATGATCTGCGGCAGATTTAGTTTGTGGACCTTATTAAAAAGTTCCATAAACTCCTCGGCTTTAATCCTTGTTACCTTAGCCTGAGTATCCAGTCCCAACATCTGTAAAAGCAGTTCGGTTTCCGTACCGGAAAGGATCAAATAGCGGATATTGGCATCCTTCAGAGCTTCACGCACAGGCCCCATCGTACTGGCCAAAAACTCTGTCAGCGCCAGATTGAACTGCATACCATTACGCTGATTACGGTTAAAACTTTCTTTAATCCTGATGATGCCTACATGAAAATTCTGCTGATATTTAATTTTTTCATCATCAACAAAAGTGATGCCCAACCCACCCGAAGAAATATCCATCAGCAGCATACCATAATCTTTGCCGTTAATGCCTTCACTGCGCAAAGTCTGCCTGATCGCCGTATACTTCGTATAAATTTCCTGTGGCATATCAACAACTTTTACTTTCAAACCAGTTTTGATATAAATCTGATCCAGCAAAAACACCTGGTTCAACGCTTCACGCACAGCGGTCGTTGCCTGCACACTGCATTCTTCCACACCATATTCGGACATCAGGCGTTTGTAGCCCTGCAGCAGTTCACAGATTTCGCTGACCATACTGAAAGGGATAATTTTATTTTTAAAAGTTTCTTCGCCCAATTTGACTCTGTGGTTGCATTGTTCGATTACTTTTACCTTATTCATATTGCGGTATTCAACTATTTGCATGCTGATCATCTCTGATCCGAGATGTATCGCGGCAAAGGTTGTATAGCTTTTCTTTTTCACAAACAAACCTCCTCCATTTTATATTAAATTCGACATCAGACCTCTAAATCCTTGCACAAACGTTACTTTTTACAATTCTTTACGTAAAATTTTACAAAATCACTTAAATTACGCAGGATTTTTTTAATCTGTGAGTAATATATAAAATATATCTTTTTAATCGAGGAACGTTTTCTATTTACTGGGAGTGAAAAATATGCAGCGTATCGCAATCATCGATATCGGTTCTAACTCAGCCCGTCTTGTAATCAGCCATATTTATAAAAATGGCGCTTACAACATGGTTTATAATCAAAAAGAAGCATTGCGGCTCAGTCAAAAGCTTGATAAAACCGGTCGTTTAACAGAAGAAGCTTTCGCTTCGACCCTGGAAACGATGAAAAGCTTCGCTTATATGTGCCGGCTTTATAATGCCGACAAAACCATTGCCGTGGCTACAGCCGCTATCCGCTCAGCTCCAAACGGACCTGAACTGACGCGTCTTGTAGAAGCAGAAACAGGTATTACCCTGCATATCATTACAGGTAATACCGAGGCCTACATCAGTTATCTGGGCGTTATCAATACGCTGCCGGTTAAAGATGGTATTATCTTTGACCTGGGCGGTGGCAGTACCGAATTGATCCTCTTTAAAAACAGGCAGATCGTTGAGTCTGTTTCTCTGCCCTTCGGCGCAGTAAACACTACCGATATGTTCAATACACGCGGTACTATGTCACCTAATGTTTACAGCGATATGAGCTTTTTCCTGCTCAGCCGTCTTTCACAGCATCCCTGGCTCAAACAAAACAGGCTGCCGCTTATAGGCGTCGGCGGTACGGCGCGTACCCTTGGCAAAATGCAGCAGAAGCGCAGTAAATACCCGTCTTCAAAAATCCATAACTACAAATTTTCAGCACAGGCTTTCCATGATATTTTCAGCCAGCTGCGCAGCACAACTTTAGAACAGCGCCGTAAAATAGCCGGTCTCAGCAGCGAACGTGCCGATATTATTCTAGCCGGTGCCGGTATCATTAATTGTTTACTGGAAACAACTGGTTGTAAACAAATGATCATTTCCGGCTGCGGTTTACGTGAAGGATTATTTTTCGATTACTATTCCAAATCCGAAAATATGCCCCCCTATGCTCTTTCAGGAACTGCTTACGCAGCATTCCATATTTACCATATGTCGGTTCTTCCTCATTCACTGCCAAATCCGGCAGGTAATAGTCTCCATGCAGTGTGTAGCTTAATCCATTGCTTTCAT
>ENA-OQHL01000775-OQHL01000775.1-human-gut-metagenome-genome-assembly--contig:-NODE-775-length-19963-cov-3.615800_pt1 | contig 19963 bp, 20 predicted proteins | sample MGYA00242565_ERZ504723 | MGnify/ENA primary metagenome ERZ504723 (study PRJEB26092, sample SAMD00036211) | human gut metagenome | host: Homo sapiens | study: EMG produced TPA metagenomics assembly of... | reverse complement strand
CGGTAAAGGTAAAGACCTGGCAAAAGATTTAGGAACAACTGTAACAGCAGTTTTAGTTGGTTCCAACGTAAAAGGTCTTGCAGACGAACTCGGTGAGTACGGTGCAGACAAAGTTATCGTTGTTGACGATCCGGAATTAAAGGATTACAGAACTGAGCCGTATACTCATGCGATCACAGCTGTTATCAACGAGTTCAAGCCGGACATCTTCTTAATCGGTGCTACAGCAATCGGTCGTGACCTTGGCCCGCGTGTTTGCGCACGTATCCATACAGGTCTTACAGCAGACTGCACACAGCTCGATATCGGAGATTTCCCGCTCGTAGCTATGCCGGGTAAAGAGCAGAAGCATGGTCAGCTCCTTATGACCCGTCCGGCATTCGGCGGCAACACGATCGCTACAATCGCTTGCCCGGAATTCCGTCCGCAGATGGCTACAGTACGTCCAGGCGTTATGCAGAAGCTTGACCGTGAGGCTGGCAGAAAAGCTGAAATTATCGAATTCAACCCGGGCTTCACTCCGGACAACAAGTACGTTGAGATTCTCGAGATCGTTAAGGCAGTATCCGACGTAGCTGATATCATGGATGCAAAGATCCTTGTTTCCGGTGGTCGTGGAGTTGGCAGCGCAGAGAACTTCAAACTGCTTGATGACCTCGCTGAGGCTATTGGCGGTACAGTAAGCTGCTCTCGTGCAGTTGTAGATTCCGGCTGGAAGCCGAAAGATCTTCAGGTAGGACAGACTGGTAAGACTGTTCGTCCGCACGTATACTTCGCAATCGGTATTTCCGGTGCTATCCAGCACGTAGCTGGTATGGAAGAGTCTGACATCATCATTGCGATCAACAAAGATGAGTCCGCTCCGATCTTCGATGTAGCTGACTACGGTATCGTAGGCGACTTAAACAAGATCGTTCCGATGCTGACAGAGAAGATCAAAGAAGCAAAGGCTGCAGCAGCTAAATAATTTACGTGAATTGTATATACCAGGGTGAAAAGGTCTAAAGTCCGATGCAAGCTTGCTTGCAGGAGGAGTTTTGACCTTAGCACCCGCCAAAAACATGAATATATTAAAGTAGGCAGAGTGATTTTGCCGGTAGTGTTATAACAGGTGATGATCCCCGTCCGGGTTTCCGGGCGGGGATTTTTGCGTCTATATAGTCGGAAGAAAGTGCCGGCGTCTGTTTTACAGGTGTTCTTTTTGCATTGGAAAACCATCACAAGATATTTGGTCAATTAAAATAAGGAAGTCTGATGCACAAATCAGGCTCCATATCTTCTGTTACAGTTCCCTTTACGCCTTCATGTCCTTTTTTCTTACGGGCAAAGTAAAGTACCTTTTCCTCATCTGGAGATACTGATGTCTGGAGGTTATATCAGCCAGAAGATCGAAGATGAGGTGCTGTGTTTTGGAATCGCTTTTTATAAGAGGCGCTGTATAGTAAAGAAAAATAGAGTCCTGGAAGTTCCCCGGTTGTTGGCTGTAATAAAGACCGACGATTGGGGGACTTTTTTGAAATCTTATTTTGTGGCGGATGAGAAGGTGGATAAGAAGAAAGTCGCGAAGAACGTGCTGACACATCCATGTCTGGTCGCAATTTATCTGGGCTTGATCTGCATGGTGACTCAGGTGAAGCTTCCAGCCGTCATCACGGCGACAGTGAAGCATCTTGGGAATTGTAACAGCGCCCTCACGATGCTGATCGTGGGAACAATTTTGGCGGATGTAAAAATTACAACGATCTTTAATAAAGATACAGCCATGTTTTCTGTATTCCGTCTGATCATTCTCCCGGCAGCAGCACTGGTCGTTGGACTTGGACTTGATGCCACATCACTGGGAATCAGCGTTCTGATGACCGGCATGCCTGCCGGAGCTACGGCGGCGATTTTTGCGGCAAGATATGACAGTGACGTCTTGTTTGCAACGAGATGCGTGGTTGTGACGACGATAATGTCCATGCTGACACTGCCAGTCTGGTGTTATCTGGCAGGGTGAGAGGCCCCGGCAGGTCGATCGTTTTCAGCCAGGAGATGTTGGCCTCCTGCTACCGCTCCTGCTTGGAGCTGGCGGCGGAAAGTAGTCTGGAAAGTGTGGCGTTCTGCTGTATTTCTACAGGAGAGTTTCATTTTCCCAACGAGCAGGCGGCGCAAATCGCCGTGGAAACCGTGAAACAGTTTATGAATAGAAATACCAGTGTAAAGAAGGTGATCTTCAATGTTTTCAAGGATTTGGACAAAGCCATCTACGAAAAGCTGCTCTGAGCCGATGGAACGGCTGAAAGCTGCTTTACAGGACAGTGACGCCGTGGTAATCGGTGCCGGTTCCGGACTGTCTACGGCAGCGGGCTTTATATACACCGGCGAACGGTTTGAAACATACTTTCTGATTTGCCCGGAAATATGGCTTTCGGGATATGTACTCCGGCGGCTTTTATCCCTTTGACATGCTGGAGGAGTATTGGGCGTATTGGAGCCGGTATATCTACATCAACCGCTATCAGGATGCGCCTAAGCCGGTCTATGAGGACCTTTTTAAGCTGGTACAGGACAAAGATTATTTTATCATCACCACGAATGTTGACCATTGCTTTCAGAAGGCTGGCTTTGACAAAAAGCGGCTTTTTTACACGCAGGGCGATTACGGCCTGTTCCAGTGCAGTGAGCCTTGCTGTCAGGAAACCTTTGATAACGAAGCTGTGATCCGCGAAATGGTCAAGCGGCAGGAAAATATGAAAGTCCCGACCGAGCTTCTTCCGTCCTGTCCTCACTGCGGCAAGCCTTTGACCATGAATCTCCGCTGTGATGATACCTTTGTAGAGGATGAAGGCTGGCACGCAGCAGCGGAGCGGTATGAGAATTTCCTCCGAACCCGCGCAGGACAAAAAATTCTATTTCTTGAATTGGGCATTGGCTATAACACCCCGGTCATCATCAAATACCCCTTCTGGCAGATGACGGCGAAGAATCCAAACGCAATCTACGCCTGTATCAACCAAGGGCAAGCGGTTTGCCCGCAGGAGATCAAAAAGCAGTCTATCTGCATGGATGCAGATATTGGACAGGTTTTGCATAGCCTGTCTGATACTGCAATTCAATAAAAGATAGGACAATACACTTGATGTTTCGTCCTTTTTCTTTTTATAATAAGAGAAAGCAAAAAAAGGTGAACTGCCAGATAAAGGAGGTTTTTTATGCTGAGAGAATGGATAGCGGCCGAGATGCCGGAAGAAGAGGAACTCAAAAACAGATTGGAAGCAGCCAGGGAGAAAATGGCGGTGCAGCAGCTTCAGATGAAAGAGAAAAAGGTGCCAGTACTGGTGCTGGTGGAAGGCTGGGGAACCTCCGGCAAGGGCTCCAGCATTGGACGCATCATCCAGAATATTGACCCTCGTTTCTTCAAGGTATTTGACATGGAGAAGAAGACGGAGGAGGATGCAAGAAAACCGTTCCTGTACCGCCATTTTGCAAAGATTCCAGAGGCGGGAAAGTTTGTATTTCTTGATTCCGGCTGGATGAACGAGCTGACAGGCGGGTATCTGCAGGGGAAACTTTCGGAAAAGGAGTACGCGAAACGGATTGAGAGCGTGCAGCGGTTTGAACGTCAGCTTACGGACAATGGTTATCTGGTAGTAAAGCTGTTTTTAAATATTTCAAAGAAAGAGCAGGAAAAGCGGATCAGCCGTCTGACCGATGAGAAGGATACGGCATGGCGGGTTGGCAGTTATGACTTATGGCAGAATGAGCATTATGAGAAGTGCCAGGAAATATTTTCGGATTATTTAAAGCAGACGAATCAGCCGTCAGCTCCCTGGTATATCATTGATGCAAAGTCCAGAAAGTGGAGAGAACTGCAGATTATGGAGATTCTGACACAGGGAATTGACATTGCCCTTAGTAACAGCCAGATGGCTGTGCCGCTTCTGCAGAATGTATTCCCGCTGGAGCGGATGCCACTGCTTTCCGAGGTCCCGCTGGATAAGACCATTTCGGATGAGGATTATAAAAAGGAATTAAAGCAGCTGCGTCAGCGCCTGGGTGAGCTGCACAACCGCCTGTACCGTAAGAAGGTTCCGGTGGTTATTGCCTATGAGGGCTGGGATGCGGCCGGCAAGGGCGGAAATATCAAGCGCATCACCAGCGCACTGGATCCCCGAGGATACGAAGTGCACCCGATTGCAAGCCCAGAACCCCATGAGAAGGCGCGGCATTATCTGTGGCGTTTCTGGACAAGACTGCCGAAAACCGGTCACATTGCCATTTTTGACCGGACTTGGTACGGCCGTGTGATGGTAGAACGGCTGGAGGGCTTCTGCAGTGAAAATGACTGGAAACGCGCCTACCATGAGATTAATGAATTTGAGAAAGAACTTCATGACTGGGGCGCTGTCATCATCAAGTTCTGGGTACAGATTGATAAGGATACCCAGTTAGAGCGTTTCACCGAACGCCAGAATACCCCGGAGAAGCAGTGGAAGATCACGGAGGAAGACTGGAGAAACCGCGATAAGTGGGATCAGTACGAGCAGGCTGTGAATGAGATGATCGCCAAAACCAGTACGACCTATGCGCCGTGGCATATCCTGGAATCTGTAGATAAGAAATATGCTCGGATCAAGGCGATGAAGATCGTGGTGGAGGAATTGGAGAAAGCGTTAAAAGTGCGAGAGTAAAGTTGTAAAAAGATGTAAAAGGATATAAATGAGTAAACTGGACGAAACCTTCAGAAAAGAGGAAACAGCAACATTATGAATATACTTGTAATTGATGCGCAGGGCGGCGGCATTGGAAAGCAGATTGTCAGCGCTTTAAAGAAGCGGTACCCGGAGCAGTACATCACCGCGGTGGGAACCAACAGTCTGGCCACTTCGGCCATGTTAAAGGCCGGGGCGGATGTGGCGGCTACCGGAGAGAATCCGGTTATTGTGTGCAGCCGCAAGGCTGATGTGATCATTGGACCAGTTGGAATTGTGATTGCAGATGCCCTCCTTGGCGAGATCACGGCAGCCATGGCGGTGGCCGTGGGCCAGAGTCCGGCTAAGCGTATTCTGGTTCCGGTGAACCACTGTGATAATTACATTGTGGGCGTGACGGATCTGAGTATGGCGAAGCTGATTGAAGGCGTGGTGACAGAAGTAGGAAAGCTGATTGGATAGGCACCGCTTGCCATAAAAGAAAGAATATGCTATAATTCTTCATAGATTTTGACAGCACGAAGCTGTCTGGCAGAAGCACGAAGCTTCTGATTATGAATTAATTAGCAGCAAGTGATTATGAGATGAACACCTGAATATTACAGGTGGTGTGTCAGTATTTTATTTAGAATAATGTATGCACATGAAGGCATATGGCCCTTCCAGGAGGGGCCGCATGCCTTTTTTCTGTCTTTACGGTGCTGTTTGCCGCACCTGGGACAATTACTTTGAGAAAGAGAGGGCTTAACTTATGAACTTACAGGAATTTTTCAAAGAAAACCCGAAGGTAGCGCTGGCTTTTTCCGGCGGCGTGGATTCTTCTTATTTGCTTTATGCAGCGATGAAATACGGCGCGGATGTGAAGGCATATTATGTAAAGGCGCTGTTCCAGCCGCAGTTTGAGATGGATGATGCCATGCGCCTGGCAGAGCAGCTAAAAGCACCGGTGCGGGTGCTTCGCGCGGATGTGCTTTCCGATCCGGTTGTAGTTTCCAACCCATCCAACCGCTGCTATTACTGCAAGAAGGTTATTTTTAATATGATCATGAAGGCCGCTGCGGAGGATGGTTATACCGTATTGTTAGACGGAACCAATGCCTCTGATGATGCGGGAGACCGACCGGGTATGAAAGCGCTACAGGAGCTGCAGGTAAAATCTCCGCTGAGAGAGTGCGGCCTCGTAAAATCTGAGATCCGCAGACTCTCCAAAGAGGGAGGCCTCTTTACCTGGGATAAGCCGTCTTACGCGTGTCTGGCAACTCGTATTCCGACCGGCTGTGAGATCACGGCAGAGAAGCTTCAGAAGACGGAAAAGGCAGAGGATTTTCTGTTCTCCCTTGGCTTCAGTGATTTCCGTGTCCGCATGATGCCGAACGGCGCGGCCCGCCTGCAATTGCCGGAAAACCAGCTTCCGCTGCTTATGGAGAAGCGAGAAGAAATTCTGGATGAGTTAAAGAAGAGCTATCCGGCTGTGCTTCTGGATCTGGAGGTGCGCGGATGAACAGCGAGATCAGAAAGACTCTTGAGGCAGTAAAAAGCGGCGAACTTTCGGTAGATGACGCGCTGCTTGCCATCAAAAAAGAACCTTTTGAGGATATTGGTTACGCAAAGGTAGACCTGCACCGGGGAATTCGCCAGGGCGCAGCTGAGGTGATCTACGGTGCCGGAAAGACACCGGAACAGATGACGGGGATCATCGGAGCGATGCTGGAACATGAGGTAAAGACCATTTTGATTACCCGCCTGTCTGCGGAGAAGGCAGATGTGATTCAGAAAACTTACCCGCAGATGGATTACCGCAAAGACGCGAAGATTGGTACCATTGGCCAGTTTCCGGCAGCAGACGGACTGGGAAAGATCGTGGTAGCAACCGCCGGAACTTCTGACATTCCGGTGGCAGAAGAAGCGGCCCTGACGGCCGAAGCCCACGGCAATGAGGTGGTGCGCCTGTATGATGTGGGAGTGGCCGGACTTCACCGACTGCTGGCCCACATGGATGAGATCATGAGTGCGTCCGTCATTATTGCCATTGCCGGAATGGAGGGCGCGCTGGCCAGTGTCATTGGAGGCCTGGCAGACTGTCCGGTGATCGCGGTACCGACAAGCATCGGATATGGGGCATCCTTTGGAGGCGTATCCGCACTGTTATCCATGCTGAACTCCTGTGCCAGCGGAGTTTCGGTGGTGAATATTGATAATGGATTCGGAGCCGGATATCTGGCAAGCATGATCAATCATATGACAGGCGCAGAAAGTAAGAAGTGAAAAACTGAGAAAGCGTGACTAAAAAGTACAGAAGAACGGTTACGGAGAGGGGATTGTAATATGAAGACATTATATCTGGAATGTGGAATGGGCGCTGCAGGCGATATGCTGACTGCGGCTTTACTGGAACTGATGCCAGACCCGGATGCGGTTGTGGCAGAACTGAACGGCCTGGGGATTCCCGGTGTGCAGTTCAGCAAAGAGGCCATGAGCAAGTGCGGCATCGGCGGAACTCATATGACCGTGAGGGTGCATGGGGAGGAAGAGTCCGAGGAGATGTTCCATCACCATCATGAGCATCACGATCATCCACATGAGCACGAGCACAGTCATGAAAGCGCGTGCCATGAGCATCACGATCATCTCCATGAGCATGAAGATCATGAGCACACCCATGAGCACCACCACGAGCACGCCCACGAGCATACCCATGAACACACCCACGAACACGGTGATGCTGGTCACACGCATCATCACCACAGCAGTCTCCATGATATTGAGCATATCGTCTGCGGTCACCTGAACATTCCGGAGCAGGTGAAGCAGGATGTGATGGCAGTTTACGGCCTGATTGCGGAGGCGGAGAGCCATGCCCACGGCGTTCCGGTTACGGAGATCCATTTCCACGAGGTGGGAACCATGGATGCCGTTGCGGATATCACAGCAGTCTGCCTGCTGATGAACAAGATTGCTCCGGATCAGGTGATCGTTTCCCCGGTTCATGTGGGAAGCGGTCATGTGCACTGCGCTCACGGCATTCTGCCGGTTCCGGCTCCGGCCACTGCTTACATTTTAAATGGTGTGCCGATGTACGGCGGCGCAGTGAAGGGCGAGCTCTGCACTCCGACCGGCGCAGCGCTGTTAAAGCATTTTGCCACCCGTTTTGGTGATATGCCGGTAATGAGGACCGAGGCGATCGGTTATGGCATGGGCAAGAAGGATTTTGAGCAGGCCAACTGCATCCGTGCAATGCTGGGTGAGACGGAGGATGCTGGAGACAGTGTGCTGCAGTTAGAGTGCAACGTGGATGATATGACGGCAGAAGAGCTTGGGTTTGCCATGGAAGCAATTTTGGCAGTCGGTGCGCTGGAGGTTTACACCGTTGCGGCGGGCATGAAGAAATCCAGACCGGGCACACTCTTGAGCGTCCTGTGTCATGAGGCGGAAAAAGAGAAACTGGTGCGCGTGATCTTCCAGAACACTACTACCATCGGCGTGCGGGAGCATGCTTGCAGCCGCTACACCCTAAAGCGCAGCTTTGAGACCGTGCAGACTCCGTACGGAGAGGTACAGAAAAAGATTTCCTCTGGTTATGGCGTGACCCGGGAGAAATATGAATACGAGGATCTGGCGCGGATCGCCAGAGAGCAGGGAATGTCCCTGGAAGAGGTGCGAAAAAGTATCTGATATAAAACGAGGCTGTGTGCGCAGCAGCACAGAAATAAAAAGTGGCAGCAATGTGGATGGGAAGCTGGTGAACAGTTAAACAGCTGAACAGAAAGAAAACTGCCGCGGGAACGGGAGAACTTGAGAGGTGCAGGAACATAATAATCAGGATACGATATTGGATGCCCTTACGTCTTACTGGACGGACCGGGCAAAGAGTTACAGTGCGCAGAACATTTGCAGAGATGAATGACTGGCGCAGGGAGGCATGGAGAAAGCTGATTCTCTCCCACGCGCCTCAGAAAGAAGTGCTGCGGGTGCTGGATATTGGCGCCGGTCCGGGATTTTTGCCATCAATCTGGCGTTGGCCGGGCATGAGGTAACTGCAGTCGATGTGACGGAAGAGATGCTGCAGTACGCGAAAAGCAATGCGGAAAGTTATGGGGCAAGGGTGGATTTTGTTCTTCACCGGGGCGAGTTTCTTCCGTTTAAAGATGGAAGCTTTGACCTGATCGTCAGCCGAAACGTCATCTGGAATCTGGAGTATCCGGAGCAGGCCCTGGAGGAATGGGAGAGAGTCCTTGCGCCGGGCGGACGCATGATATATTTTGATGCCAATTGGTATTTGTATCTTTATGATGAGGAACTTAGCGCCCGGAAGAAAGCCGCGGAGGCGGCCTTCCGCGCAAAATACCCGGTTCACAATTATGCAGGAAATATGTCAAAGGCACGGGTGCTGGAACTGGAGCAGACCGCTTATGCGCTTCCACTTTCGAAAGAAAAACGCCCCGAGTGGGATAAAAAGGTGTTAGAAAAACTAGGTATGCGGATGGTTGAGGTCATTGAGGACATTGGCCCTGGCGTGCAGGATCCGCTGGACTGGGAGCGGGACAGTCTGAATCATACCTTTATGATCTGTGCGGAAAAGCCGGTAACGGCTGATCAGGGATGAAAGAGGTAACGAAAATTGAAGAAATATATAGGAAAGCGGCTGCTGCAGCTGATTCCGGTGTTGTTTGGCATCACTTTTTTGTCCTTTGCCATGATGCGTGCGGCAGGCAGTGATGCCGTGATGGAACTCTATGGAGACAAGGGCGCGGTTGCTCAGGAAATCATCGATGCCAGAAGAGCGGAGCTGGGGCTGGACCAGTCGTTTTTCACCCAGTATCTGGCCTGGCTTCGTGGAATATTGACCGGGGATATGGGAATCAGCTATGTTTCGGGAAAAAATGTGTTTGATACCTTTGTTTCGAAACTGCCTGCAACCCTGTTGTTAACGGCGTTATCTATGGGCGCAACGGTTGTATTCTCTATTCCATTGGGGGTTCTGGCTGCGGTGCGCCATGATAAGTTTACAGATTATTTTTTGCGCTTTTTCAGCTTTGCGGGCAATTCTATGCCAAATTTTTTTGTGGCTTTGCTTTTGACGCAGTTGTTTTCTATTCACTGGAAACTGTTTCCGGTTATTTCCGGCGGAAATACCATGCAAAGCGCGCTGCTTCCAACGCTGACACTGGCCATTGCCATGTCTGCCAAATATATGAGGCAGGTGCGCGCAGCGGTTCTGGAAGAACTGAATAAGGATTATGTCATGGGAGCCAGCGCAAGGGGCATCCGGCCTGGCGTGATTCTCTGGAAGAGTGTATTGAAATCTTCGATGCTGACGATTATTACTCTGATGGCTCTGTCCATTGGCAGTCTGTTGGGAGGAACCGCGATCATTGAAAGTATTTTTATGTGGGACGGTGTAGGGAAACTGGCAGTCGATTCGATTACCATGAGGGATTATCCGATGATCCAGGCCTATGTTGTCTGGATGGCGGTGATTTATGTATTGGTAAATCTGATCAGTGACCTTCTTTATCATGCACTGGATCCCAGAATTCGTCTGGGGGTAAGGGAAGAATGAACAATGTGACCGTTCGAATTCAGAAAAAATACCGTGACAGCGTACGGATGCGCCTGTTTGTGTTCGGAACCCTGGCAGGGCTTCTGGTGATTGCTTCCGCTTTTTCCCGGTATCTTACCCCATATGATCCCTATTTACAGGATTTAAGCAATGTTAAGGCGGCACCCAGTGCGCTTCATCTTTTGGGCACAGACCGTTATGGGAGAGACATGCTTTCCAGGGTGATAGCCGGAAGCAGAGCCAGTGTGTTTTCCACGCTGCTGCTGGTGTCGGTGATTACCGTTGTGGGCACAGCCGTGGGCATTCTCTGTGGCTGGCGCGGCGATTTCACGGACACTTTTTTCATGAGGATCTCAGATGTTTTTCTTGCCTTTCCTGGCCTGGTGTTCGCGCTGGCGGTGGCAGGCAGCTTTGGCGGCGGACTGCATAACGCGATCATTGCTCTGGCAGCCATTTCCTGGCCTAAGTATGCGCGGATTGCCCGCAGCCAGACCCTTGCCCGGAAAGAAACGACATGGATGCGGGCGGTAAAGCTTTCCGGCAGCGGAACGTTCAAGATTATTCTGAAACATCTTCTGCCGAATATCATGGGGCCGGTACTGGTGACTTCCATGCTGGACATCGGAACCATGATGATGGAACTGGCGGCGCTGAGTTTTCTGGGACTGGGGGCCAAACCTCCGGTTCCGGAATGGGGCAGCATGATGAGTGACACGCGAAGCCTTATGACCATATCTCCCTGGATTACTTTTTCACCGGGAATCGCGATTTTTCTTTCTGTTATGATTTTTAATCTTCTGGGTGATACGATCCGGGACTACGCGGATCCAAAGAGCCGGGGAGGAAACTAATGGTGGAACATTTATTAAGATACGATCAGGTGGATATATCCTACCGGGGAGAGCTGGCGGTAAAGCAGGTAAGCTTTGCGGTAGATCCGGGAGAAATACTTGGAATTGTAGGAGAAAGTGGCAGCGGAAAATCTACACTGATTAAGGCCGCCATGGGACTGTTGAGTCAGGAGGGGCTGGTCACCCGGGGCGATATCTGGTATCAGGGAAAAAATATCACAGATTTACCAGGGAGAGACCGCCGGAGACTGAATGGGCCGGAGCTTGGCTATATTTTTCAAAACGCGGGCAGCTCCTTTTCACCGATTCGCACGGTGGGAGTCCAGTTATACGAAACGATGAAGGAACACAGCCGGATCTCGAAGAAAGAATTTCAGGACAGGGCACTGGAACTGCTGGCAAAGCTTGGTTTTTCGGATGGCATGAGAATCTTAAAAAGCTATCCTTTCGAGCTTTCCGGCGGTATGCAGCAAAGGGTCGGAATTGCCGCGGCGATGCTTTTAAATCCGCGGCTCCTTTTGGCGGATGAACCAACCTCGGCGCTGGATGTTTCGGTGCAGAAACAGGTGGTAGAGGAGATACTGATGGTGCGGAAAAGTTTTGGCACAGCTATTGTGATGGTGTCCCATAATTTGGGGGTCATTGAAGCCATGGCAGACAGGGTTCTGGTGATGAGAAATGGAGAAATGCTAGAATATGGAGAAACCAGGAAGATTCTGACGGATCCGCAGACAGCATACACAAAGGAATTGCTTGCAGCTGTTCCGCGCTTAAGGAGGAAGTAAGATGGGGCCAATTCTGAAGGTGGACAATCTGTCAAAAGTTTTCTTGCGGGGCGGACAGCAGCCGGTTACAGCGGTAAAAAATGTCAGTTTTGAGCTGATGCCAGGAGAATGTCTTGGCGTGCTGGGAGAGAGCGGCAGCGGAAAAACGACTATGGTAAGTATGATTACCCGATTACTGGATGTTACAGTGGGGCAGATTATTCTGGATGGTCAGAATATCACAAACCTGCGGGGAAAGGAACTTCGCAGTGTTTATAGAAAGATGCAGATGGTTTTTCAGACTCCGGCAGATTCCTTTGATCCGAGAAAGACACTGGGGGATGGAATCGGGGAAAGCCTGAGAAATGCCGGAATGTCCAGGCGGGAGACCCGGGCAGAAGTGGAACGGCTATTAGAGCAGTGCGAACTGTCAAAGAAATTCGCCGACCGTTATCCGCACCAGGTCAGCGGTGGGCAGTGTCAGAGGGCGGCCATTGCCCGGGCGCTGGCTATTCAGCCAAAACTTCTGATTTGTGATGAGGCGACCTCAGCTTTGGATGTGACAGTTCAGAAGGAAATCATCGATCTTCTGAATCAGCTGCGCCTCGCGCAGGGAAAACATCTGTCCATTCTGTTTATCTGTCATGATCTGTCACTGGTGCAGCAGTTCTGTGACCGTGTGCTGGTCATGTATCAGGGAGAAATTGTGGAACAGGGGAAGCCGGACGATGTGATTCAGAAACCAGAACATGCGTATACCAGGAGACTGATTGACAGTGTTCTGGAGTTTGAATAATCCAGAGTCAGGAATGATACAGATAAAAATTATATGAAGGAGAAAAAGATCTATGAGAAAGACAATCGCTGTATTCTTGTGTTTGGGGGTTACAATAGGGATACTGGCCGGATGCGGCAGCAGGGCCGGGAGCACAGAGAGTATAGAGCATGCAGCAGATACAGGTCAGGCAGCAGCCGGTACGAACACGGAACCGGCCGGCAGTTCGGATTCACGAAAGACCATGGTGATCGGAGATACGACATTCAACTCAGAAAACTGGGAAGAGACTGTGAATCCACATGAAACCTACAATGGCTGGGCCTGCATCCGCTATGGCGTGGGCGAGACGCTGGTTCATTACAGTGATACAATGGAGCTGGAGCCGTGGCTGGCAAAATCCTGGGAGAATGATGGAGACTGTACCTGGACCGTTATCCTGCAGGACGGGGTTACCTTTTCAAGTGGACGGAAGATGGACGGCGAGGCGGTGAAGCAGTGTCTGGATCATCTGCTGGAGGTGCATGACAGAGCTCCGCTTGATACGAAAATCGTGGATATTCAGGCAGACGGGCAGGTGTTGACGATTACAACCAGTGAGCCGAATCCGGCCCTAATGAACTATCTGGGAGATCCTTATGGCTGTATTATCGACGTGGATGCCAGTGATTTTGAGAGAGGAATTGTAGCCGGAACCGGTCCGTATGTAGTGAAAGAGCTGGTTACGGATGACCACCTGACTCTGACAAAAAATGAAAATTACTGGAATGGAGCGCCAAAGATTGATGAACTGACGATCAGGACCATGTCTAATGGCGATACCTTATCAGCCGCGCTGCAGTCCGGTGATATTGACGCAGCCTACGGCATGGCGTATGAGGCTTATCCAAACTTTGAAAATGATAACTATCAGTTTTCATCCGTCCAGACTTCTCGTGCGTTTTTTTGCAGCATGAATATGACAAGTCCTGTGATCCAGGATGATGCCGTGAGGAAAGCCATTGCCATGAGCATTGATAAAGAAGGGTTCGTCACTGCTCTGCTGGATGGTCATGGGGTGGCAGCAAACGGAGCGTTTCCAGATGGCTTTGCCGGTTTTGGCGGTGAACATGTGAAGACAGAAAGCTATAATCCGGAAGGAGCCAAAGTCGTTCTGGAAGAGGCTGGCTGGGTGGACACCGATGGTGACGGTATCCGGGAGAAAGACGGCGTGAAGCTGGTAATCCGCTGGCTGACTTATCCAAGCCGTCAGGAACTGCCGCTGCTGGCGGAGGCTGTTCAGGCCAGTCTGAAAGAGGTTGGAATGGATGTGGATATCAACTGCACCGCAAATCGCCGGGAATTTCTGGCGGATATGTCCAGCTTTGATATTTATGCGTCGGCTCTGGTGACGGCACCGTCCGGAGATCCTCAGTATTTCTTTACTACGAGCTGTCAGCCGGGAATGAACTATAACTTTGGTGCTTACGATAATTCAGAGGTTACAGCGCTGATTGAGCAGCTTTCGATGGAATTTGACACGGAAAAACGCGCAGAACTGGCAATTGAACTTCAGCAGAAGATTCTGGATGATCACGCGTACATTTTCTGCTCATTTCTTCAGATGAATATGATCTCAAGATCCAATGTGAAGAATTATACGGCCCATGCCTGTGATTATTACCAGGTTACGGCGGATCTGGATATCAATTAGTTTTATGAGAGGTATTTTGTAATGTTAACACAGGAACAGATCAACGAAGACTGGACAGTCCGGTCTGACAATTACAACAATTATGTAGAAGAGGAGTTTGCGACGAACCGACCGGAAAAGTGGCTGGAGCTGATCGAGTCCCAGGCACCGGCAGAGCGCCCTTTACGGATTCTGGATGCCGGATGTGGACCAGGTTTTTTCTCTGTGCTGCTGTCAAAAGCCGGTCATCACGTGACTGGCATTGACGGTTCGGAGGGGATGCTTGCGTATGCCAGAAAAAACGTGGCTCATTATGGCGTTTCACCGGAACTTCTGCAGGGGGATTTTGGCGCGCTGCCATTTCCGGATGGAACTTTTGACCTGGTGGTCAGCCGGAATGTGACTCACATCATCCGGGAACATCTGAAGGTATACGGGGAGTGGCTGCGGGTTTTGAAACCGGGCGGCGTGCTGTTGATCTTTGATGCCAACTGGCATCTTCCTTATCAGCCGGGGCCGGTGCGGGAGGAGGCTATCCGCCGGGAGCGCGAAGGCCTGAAAAAATATGGCCGCGGATACACCCACGATGGCTCCTATGAGTACATTGATAGCGAACTGGAACCGGAAAATTATAGAGTATTCGGAAAAGCCCAGCGTCCGGATTTTGACATGGGCGTATTAAAACAGCTTCCCTGTACGAACGTATCCTTTGAGCGTGACGTGACAAAGGAGCTTTGGAGTGAGAGGGAAAAATTCTTTTATGCTGCCACGCCGCTGTATATGCTGCGGGCGGAAAAAGTATAAACGGGAGAAGGAAGAGCAAGCTGTAATAATCTGAGAGACAGTCAAGAAAGCGGAACTCTTTGTGAAAACAGAGGTTTCACGCTTTCTTGTGTTTTTGTCTAATATCAAATGTGCAAGATCAGTGCGCATAACTTCGTAATTTTGCTAAAACGTGCAATGTTATCTTGCACAAAACGAAGTTCACAAAAAGTTCACAGAAAATTAGCACTCACCTATTGACAGTGCTAATAATGCGTGCTATATTACATGTAGAACAAAGGAAGGGGATACAGAGGGAGCAAAGAAAGAGGTTCCCGGAAGTTCCTGAAAGATCCTGGTTCCAAAGAAACAAGGTTAAGCATAGATAGAAAAGGAGAGATGACTTATGTTAATGCCGAGTATTTTTGGTGAGGATATGTTTGATGAATTTATGAGAGGTTTCCCGTTCTTCGATAACAGCGCAGAGAACAACGTTGAGAAGAAACTATATGGTCACAACGCCAAGAACGTTATGAAAACCGATATCAAAGAGCTGGAAGGCGGCTATGAGCTGGAGATCGATCTTCCGGGATTCACGAAAGAGGAAGTCACCGCAGAACTGAAGGATGGCTATTTAACCATCAGTGCCGCTAAGGGACTTGATAAGGATGAGCAGGAGAAAGAAACCGGTAAGTACATCCGCCGCGAGCGTTATGCCGGAGCGTGCCAGCGTTCCTTCTATGTAGGTGAAGATATCACCGAGCAGGACATCAAGGCAGAATTCAAGCATGGTATGCTGAAGCTGTTTGTTCCGAAGAAGGAAGCAAAACCGGCGGTAGAAACCAAGAAATATGTTACCATTGAAGGCTGATGCGTAAGCAGGATGAGATGGCAGCAGAACCGCATGAGAGAAAGTGAATAAAAAGTCCACGGGCCAGTAAATGTGCTGGTCCGTGGACTTTTTGCGTGCTTGTAAAAGCCAGCGTCCGGTTGCTGTCCCATATCTGCATTTGAAATCTTAAGAAAAAAGTTTCCTTTCTTCATAAAACGATGACAATTTGGACACAATTTTATTGTTCAATAGGAGTGGCTGTAGAGATAGATACAGTTACAGATCGCATATGCATCAGCAGCCGGAAATGTTTTCAGATCGAGGAAAACAAATTCCGGCTGCTGAAAAAAGAAAGGTTGGTTAAAATGAAAAAAAGAGCATTGATTATGATGAGCACCGCAATGGTCATGGTATTTGCAGCAGCTTGTTCTTCAAAAAACACCCCATCTGCTACAGCAAGCGAGACAACGGCTGCAGTGGCAGAGACAACACAGCAGGAGACCACAAAGGCAGAAAGCACAACCTCTGCTGAGAGTCTGAACACAGATGAAGCAAAGGATTCAGAGGAATCTAAGGCAGATTCTGCCGCAGATCAGGAAGAAGCAAGCATGACAGGCACGATCAGCGACATCAAGGATTTCATGTTTACCATCACATTTGATGGTCAGGATTACGGCTTCAGCTTTGATCAGAATGAGAAGCCACAGGGGTTAGACAGTGTGAAGGATGGTGATACCGTGATGGTAACCTATACCGGTACGGTAAATACCGTGGATGCCTTCACCGGAAAAATCCTTTCTGTTGAAAAAGTAGACTAAGAGGAAAACGTTTGGCAGGTCTGTACAGTGAATGTTCAGATCTGCCAAATAACATTATATGCTTCAGGAAGCACTGTAGGAATCTACCGTAATGGTATAGCATGCTTTGTCTTCCGTTTTTTTATTACCGTTCCGTTCCCTCTTTTGATGGTGGCGTTTGCGCTGCCTTCACCGCCGTTGTCATCCGGTCCGCCCTTGCCGTCCGGCGCTTCTTTGCCATCTGGCGCGCCATTTCCGTTATTGTTTTCATTCTGTCCGTCCTGATCTTTGTTTGATGTGCCCAGTATAAAGAACAAAGCGTTAAATTCACAAAATGTTCATAAAAACAATAAAATTCTGATAAATGAGAAAAAAAGAAATATTTTGCAACAAATCAACTGTACGAGTGCGGAAAAAAATGGTATGATGCAAGAAAGAAAACAAACTGGGAAACAGCTTTATCGTTGAGTTTTAAGGATAATAGAGTAATGATCAGACAAAATCTTATATAAAGGGGGAACCAATCATGGCAGATTATATTATGGCACTGGACGCGGGGACAACCAGCAACCGCTGTATTCTTTTCAATAAAAAAGGCGAGATCTGCAGCATGGCGCAGCGGGAATTTCACCAGTATTTTCCACAACCTGGCTGGGTGGAGCATGACGCAGATGAGATCTGGGCCAGCATGCTGGGAGTGGCCGTGGAGGCTATGAGCCGCATTGGCGCAGAAGCAGCAGACATTGCGGCAATCGGTATCACCAATCAGAGAGAAACCACCATTGTATGGGATAAGGAGACCGGTGAACCCATTGCCCACGCCATTGTCTGGCAGTGCCGCCGTACCGCAGCCTACTGCGATTCCCTGAAGGAACAGGGCTATATGGACAGCTTCCGGAAGAAAACGGGACTTGTCATTGACGCGTATTTTTCCGCGACCAAGATCAAATGGCTGTTAGACCATGTGCCGGGAGCAAGGGAGCGGGCGGAGAAGGGCGAGCTTTTGTTTGGCACTGTGGAAACCTGGCTGATCTGGAAGCTGACCAAGGGCGCGGTGCACGTAACCGATTACTCCAATGCTTCCCGCACGATGCTGTTCAATATCAATACTCTGCAGTGGGATGATGAAATCTTAAAGATCCTGGATATTCCGAAATGCATGCTGCCGGAGCCGAAGCCGTCAAGCTGCGTATACGGGGAGACAGATCCTTCTTATCTGGGCGGAGCCATTCCTATTGCCGGGGCAGCAGGTGACCAGCAGGCGGCGCTGTTCGGTCAGACCTGTTTTGAGGCGGGTGAAGCGAAGAATACCTATGGAACAGGCTGTTTCCTGCTTATGAACACCGGAGAAAAGCCGGTATTCTCCCGAAACGGGCTGGTCACCACCATTGCCTGGGGACTGGACGGAAAGGTGAATTATGCGCTGGAGGGTTCCATCTTTGTGGCCGGGGCGGCGGTTCAGTGGCTGCGGGATGAGCTGCGGCTGATCGATTCGGCAGAGGATTCCGAGTATATGGCGAAAAAAGTGAAGGATACCAACGGCTGCTACGTGGTTCCGGCCTTCACCGGTCTTGGCGCTCCGCATTGGGATCAGTACGCCAGAGGAACTATTGTGGGTATTACCCGGGGTGTGAACAAATACCACATCATCCGGGCTACACTGGAGTCTATTGCCTACCAGGTACATGACGTACTGGTGGCCATGAAAGCGGATTCCGGTATTGACCTGACTTCCCTGAAGGTAGATGGCGGAGCCAGTGCCAACAATTTCCTGATGCAGACCCAGGCAGACTTTATTCAGGCACCGGTCAGACGCCCGGCCTGTGTGGAAACAACGGCCATGGGTGCGGCCTATCTGGCGGGACTTGCAGCGGGATACTGGAAGAATCAGGAAGAAGTCAAAGAAAATCAGGAGACAGACCGGATCTTTACGCCGGAACTGGACGAAAAGACCCGCAGGACCATGGTCCGCGGGTGGGAAAAGGCGGTGCGCTACGCATACGGCTGGGCGCGGGAACGCTGAGTGTCACAATCGGATCAGGCTGCCGGAAGTGCAGTCTGGCGGTAAAAAACACCTGAGCGCTGGGCATAAGGCTCAGGACTTCGGCGGTGCAAAAAAGTCACGTTCAATAAACAGGCAGACATTGTCGACAAAGCTGTCCGGGTCACATGGTTCTTCCTGATCGAGATAGCACTGTACAATATTAAAATAAAAATCTGTCATCAGGCTGGTGAATATAGGGGCAGGAAGCTTCAGGCGGTAGCCCTTTTGTTCAGCAGCCTGAATTTTATCATTCATAATGCGGATAAGGCCGGTGCGGATGATGCGCATCAGGTCACCGTCCTGATTGGCATGGTAGATTTTCTGGTACAGAATCCGGTTCTCGCCGATAAGACGCAGCAGGATCAGCAGGAAGTCCCGCACGGAAGTGCGGTTGGTGAAATACATGACATCTTCATTCAGGCCAAGCTCATCTAGCATGGAGCCAAGGCAGTAATGGAGCAGGTCATATTTATCCTCAAAATAGCGGTAAAACGTAGACCGGGAAATCAGCGCGGTATTGCAGATGTCGGTTAGTGTGAGCTGCTCAAATGGCAGGGCTGCAAGCTGGGAAAAGAGAGCACCCTTCAAAAGCGCGTAGGTGCGGCGGGCGGTAATACTGGTTTTCCGGGGTGTAGACTGTGCCATAATAACCTCCGTGATCGATGAATTTGCGCATGAAAAACAGAACAGGTTCACAATGTATAAAACTGGACAAATCTAAAATAAGTGTCTCATTATGAACATTCCAAATAAAACTGATACTTGTGTATTTTAACATATACATAGATAATAATGCAAGAAAAATGAAGAGGAATTCTGGAGGTTTCTATGGATTATCGAGATAAATTGCACAAAAACAAGGGGTTCTTAACGACTCCCATATGTGTCACATTTTTGGCGGCAGGACTCATGCTGCTGTCTTACCCGGTGCCGGTGCTGGCGGCTGCTTCTACCATTGAGGCAGGAAGCGGTGCTGTGGCAGAGACAAAGCCGGCGTCTGTATATGGAACGACAACAGTAAATCGATTCAGAAGAAACAGAAAACGGCCCGGGCAAACTGGGTAAAAGGAGGGGGACGACTGGTATTATCTCCTGCCAGATGGCAGCAGGAACCGGCAGGATCTCCAGTTTGACAATGCCCTTTATAAATTTAACTGGAACGGCTCTTTAAAAGACCGCCAATGGGTACCGAATACCGGCGGCGGTGCTTAT
>ENA-OQHL01000770-OQHL01000770.1-human-gut-metagenome-genome-assembly--contig:-NODE-770-length-20133-cov-2.738329_pt1 | contig 20133 bp, 23 predicted proteins | sample MGYA00242565_ERZ504723 | MGnify/ENA primary metagenome ERZ504723 (study PRJEB26092, sample SAMD00036211) | human gut metagenome | host: Homo sapiens | study: EMG produced TPA metagenomics assembly of... | reverse complement strand
AACAGCAAGGGTTGAGTCTGGGAGAATATTGTGCCATTGCTTCGGCAGGAGGGATGCAGATCGAGGATGCGATCCTGGCAGTTCGAAAGAGAGGCATTTGATGCAGAACGCCGTTCCGGATGGAAAAGGCGCGATGGCTGCGGTACTTGGCCTGGATGCCGAAAAGATTGAAGCCGCAATCGCTGGAATTGAAGGAGTGAGTATTGCAAACTATAACTGCCCGGGGCAGATTGTGATCACCGGATGGAAAGAAAGTGTAGAGCAGGCAGGGGCAGTTTTAAAGGATGCAGGAGCAAAACGGGTACTTCCGTTAAACGTCAGTGGTCCATTTCATTCTCCGATGTTACAGGAAGCGGCAGGACAGTTAAAAGAGGTACTGGATCAGATTGAATGTTCACCACTTCAGATCCCGTATGTGACGAATGTGACCGGGCGGTATGTTTCGGATATCGAGGAAACAAAAGAATTGCTTATACAGCAGATCGCAGCACCGGTTCGCTGGCAGCAGAGTGTGGAAGAGATGATTAGACAGGGTGTGGATACCTTTGTAGAGATTGGACCAGGACGTACGTTATCCGGATTTTTACGGAAGATCAACCGTGATGTGAAGGTATATCAGGTTTCCACATGGGAAGATATTGAGAAAGCAGGAAAAGAATTATGTTAGAACAGAAAGTGGCGGTCGTAACAGGAGCTTCCCGTGGAATAGGAAGAGCAATTGCAGAAAAACTGGCAGAAGAGGGCGTTTTTGTTGTCATCAATTACCGTGGCAATGAAGAACAGGCAAAACAGGTGCAGCAAACAATTAAAGAACAAGGGGGAAATGCAGGAATCTATGGATGTGATGTTTCTGATTTTTCTGCCTGTGAAGCATTTTTTAAAGATGTGATAGAAACTTATGGAAGACTGGATATTCTGGTTAACAATGCAGGGATCACGCGAGACGGACTGCTCATGAAAATGACGGAATCCGATTATGATGCGGTACTTCAGACGAATTTAAAGGGAACCTTTAACGGAATTCGGTTTGCATCCAGGCAGATGCTTCGTCAGAAGTCAGGGCGGATCATCAATATTTCTTCGGTATCCGGTATTCTGGGAAATGCAGGGCAGGCAAACTACAGTGCGTCCAAAGCAGGTGTGATTGGGCTGACCAAATCTGCGGCAAGAGAACTCGCATCCAGAGGAATTACAGTCAATGCAGTGGCTCCAGGATTTATCAAAACAGAAATGACAGAAGTTCTTTCTGAACAGGTGCAGAATCATGCAAAAAGTCAGATTCCGCTGGGGAGTTTTGGAAATCCGGAAGATGTGGCAGAAGCGGTCTGGTTTCTTGCATCAGACAAAGCAGGATATATCACCGGACAGGTATTGAATGTGGATGGCGGTATGGCAATGTAGAAAAGGAGAACAGTATGAAAAGAAGAGTGGTAGTGACCGGGCTTGGAGCAGTGACACCTGTGGGAAACACAGTGGAGGAGTTCTGGAGCAGTGTGCGTGAAGGAAAGGTGGGAATCGGTCCCATCACAAAGTTTGATACTTCGGAATACAAGGTAAAACTGGCGGCAGAGGTGAAAGGATTTTCGGCAAAAGAGCGGATGGATTTCAAAGCAGCGAAGCGAATGGAGCCGTTCGCTCAGTATGCAGTAGCCGCGGCAAAGGAAGCCTTTGAAGATGCGAAAATTGATATGAGCCAGGAGAACCCGTATCGGGCGGGGGTGATCGTTGGTTCAGGAATCGGAAGCCTTCAGGCTGTGGAGACAAATTACGAAAAAATTCTGCAGAAAGGGCCATCCAGAGTGAATCCTCTGATGGTTCCGCTGATGATTTCCAATATGGCAGCAGGAAATGTTTCCATTCAGCTGGGATTCAAAGGAAAATGTACCAGTGTTGTGACAGCATGCGCATCAGGAACCCACTGTATCGGAGACGGATTTCGTGCGATTGCATATGGAGATCTGGATCTCTGCGTGGCAGGAGGTGCAGAAAGCTGTATCTGCCCAAGCGGCGTGGCAGGATTTACGGCGCTGACCGCGCTTTCGGATTCTGAGGATCCAGAGAAAGCCTCCATTCCTTTTGACAAAGACAGAAATGGATTTGTGTTAGGGGAGGGAGCAGGGATCGTAATGCTGGAAGAACTGGAGCATGCGAAAAAGCGGGGAGCCAGAATTTATGCAGAAGTTGTCGGATACGGGGCAACGGGAGATGCGTACCATATTACGTCTCCGGCAGAAAACGGAGAGGGAGCCGGGATGGCGATGAAGCTTGCGATGGAAGAGGCAGGCGCACAGCCGGAGCAGATCGATTACATCAATGCACATGGAACGAGTACCCATCACAATGATCTGTATGAGACAAGAGCAATCCGGTATGCACTGGGAGCAGCGGCAGATCAGGTTGTTGTCAATTCTACGAAATCGATTATCGGACATCTTCTGGGAGCAGCCGGCGGGGTGGAATTTGTTACATGCGTGAAAAGTATCCAGGATGGATTCATCCACCAGACCATGGGAACCAAAGAGACAGAGGAAGAGTGCAGTCTGGATTATGCAATCGGCGCACCGGTTGAAAAAGAGATCACATATGCGCTGACGAATTCTCTCGGGTTTGGAGGACACAATGCGTCACTGTTGCTGAAAAAATATGAAGGGTAGTGTAGATAATATGAAATTTGAGCAGTTGGTAGAACTGATCCAGACAGTTTCATCCTCGAATCTCGGGGAATTCAAATATGAAGAGGGAGACTTTAAGATTTCTTTAAAAAAGAAAAAGGGGAAGTCAGACTTGCAGAGCAAAGTGAGTCTGTGCCGGCCAGAGCATCAGAGCAGCCACAGGATTCTTCGGAGAAAAAATCGGGAAATGTGATCAAATCCCCGCTGGTGGGAACCTTCTATGCATCACCGGCAGAGGATGCAGATCCGTTTGTACAGGTGGGAGAGCAGGTACAGGAAAGGAAAGATTCTGGCAATCGTGGAAGCAATGAAGCTGATGAATGAGATTGAAAGTGAGTTTGACGGAACGATAGAAGAAATACTGGTAGAAAACGGAGCGCCGGTAGAATACGGACAGCCGCTTTTTATCGTGAGATAGGCAGGTGCAGAATATGAAAGCATTGAACATTGAACAGATACAGGAAATCATTCCTCACAGACATCCGTTTTTACTTGTGGATGCGATTGAAGATTTGAACCCGGAGAATTTGCGGTGGGATATAAGTGTGTGACTTACCGGGAAGAATTCTTCCGGGGACACTTTCCAAAGAAAGCAGTGATGCCGGGAGTTCTTATTTTAGAGGCTCTGGCACAGGTCGGTGCAGTCGCGATCTTAAGTGTTCCGGAAAATCAGGGGAAGATCGCATTTTTCGGAGGTGTGCAGAACTGCAGATTTAAAGGAATGGTATTTCCGGGAGACAAACTGAAGCTGGAGACAAAGATCATCAAACGAAAAGGGCCGGTAGGAGTCGGGGAAGCAGTGGCATCTGTGAATGGAAACGTGGTAGCCAGTGCACAGCTGACATTTATGGTAGGTGAGTAGAGATGATAGAAAAAATATTGATTGCAAACAGAGGTGAGATTGCAGTCCGGATCATTCGGGCATGCCGGGAGATGGGCATTCTGACTGTGGCTGTTTATTCAGAGGCAGACAAAGAAGCACTGCATACACAGCTGGCGGATGAGGCAGTGTGTATCGGTCCGGCGCCGTCTGCACAAAGCTATCTGAGTATGGAAAATATATTAAGTGCCACGCTGACATCCGGTGCAGATGCGATCCATCCGGGATTTGGATTTCTGTCAGAAAACAGCAGATTTGCAGAGCTTTGTGAAAAATGTGGAATCATCTTTATCGGACCGTCTTCTTCTGTGATTCAAAAACTGGGAAATAAATCGATTGCCAGGCAGACTATGGAAGCAGCCAATGTACCGGTTATTCCCGGATGCAGTGAATGTATATACGAAGCAGATCACGGGAAACGAATTGCCGGGGAAGTGGGATATCCTGTGATGATCAAAGCAGCACTTGGAGGCGGTGGGAAAGGAATGCGTACCGCATATTCAGAGGCAGAATTTGAGTCAGCATTTCTGACGGCTCAGAGTGAGGCAAAAAATGCCTTTGGTGATGATGCCATGTATATTGAACATTTTATCGAGCATCCGCGTCATATTGAATTTCAGATTCTGGCAGACAAGCATGGAAATGTAGTGCATCTGGGAGAGCGGGACTGTTCGATCCAGAGGAATCATCAGAAGCTGATCGAGGAATCTCCATCTTCGGCGTTAAATCCGAAGCTGCGTAAAGCAATGGGAGAGGCGGCTGTGCGGGCGGCAAAGGCAGCAGGGTATACCAATGCGGGAACGATTGAGTTTCTGCTGGAGAAAAGCGGATCCTTTTATTTTATGGAAATGAATACCCGGATTCAGGTAGAGCATCCGGTCACAGAGTGGGTGACGGGAATTGATCTGATTAAGGAGCAGATTCGGATCGCAGATGGAGAGAAGCTAAAAGTTTCGCAGGAAGACATTTCCTTAAACGGTCATGCTATTGAATGCAGAATCAATGCTGAGGATCCGGCAAAGAATTTCCGCCCTTCTCCGGGAACTATCACGGATGTCTATCTGCCGGGCGGAAAAGGGGTGCGGATTGATACGGCGATCTACAGTGGATATACAGTGCCGCCGTATTACGATTCCATGCTGGCAAAGCTGATCGTGCATGCCAAAAGCAGAGAAGAAGCAATTCTGAAAATGCGAAGTGCATTGGGTGAAGTGATCATTGAGGGAATTCAGACCAATGTGGATTATCAGTATGACATTTTACATCATCCCGATTTTGTAAGTGGAAATACCGATATTGAATTTATTGAAACAATGGAAAATCAGTAAAAAGGAAGCAAGTGTATGAAACTGCAGAATATGTTTAAGAAAAATCGAAAAAGTTATATTCCGCTGAAAAGCGAACGGCCGGAAGTTCCGGAAGGACTTCTGAAGAAGTGCAATAAATGCGGCGCTGCGATTCTGACGGAAGAGGTAAAAAGTGCAGGCTATATCTGTCCGAAATGTCAGGGGTACTTCCGGGTGCACGCATATGAAAGAATCCGGATGACTGTGGATGAAGATTCCTTTGAAGAGTGGGAGAAAGACATGGAATTTGTCAATCCGCTGGAGTTTAGGGGATATGAGGAAAAGGTAAAAAGTCTGAAGGAAAAGACCGGACTTTCAGAAGCTGTTGTGACCGGAAAAGCATCTATCGAGGGCAATCCGGCGGTGATCGCGGTGTGTGACGGGCGGTTTCTGATGGCGAGCATGGGACAGGTTGTGGGAGAAAAGATCACAAGAGCGGTGGAACGCGCCACAAAGGAACAGCTCCCGGTGATTATATTTGCCTGTTCCGGCGGTGCCAGAATGCAGGAGGGAATTGTATCTCTGATGCAGATGGCGAAAACGGCAGCGGCATTAAAACGGCACAGTGATGCGGGACTTCTCTATGTTTCGGTGCTGACAGATCCGACCACAGGCGGGGTGACTGCCAGCTTTGCAATGCTGGGAGATGTAATCCTGGCAGAGCCGAAGGCGCTGATTGGATTTGCAGGTCCGAGAGTCATTGAACAGACCATTGGAGAAAAACTGCCGAAAGGCTTTCAGCGTTCTGAATTTTTACTGGAACACGGCTTTATCGATCGTATCGTAGAGCGAAAAGAGACGAGAACGGTTCTTGGAAATATTCTGCAGATGCATCATACCGCCCAAAATCCTGTTATTCAAAAGCCTGTACAGACAGTGGAAAAAGAACAGCAGTCTGTACAGGAAAAAGATGCGTGGGAGCGGGTCACAATTTCCAGAAAAAATGACCGGCCTGTAGGACAGGATTATATCCGTATACTTTTTTCCGATTTTCTGGAGTTTCATGGAGACCGCTGTTATGGAGATGATACTGCAATCATTGGTGGAATCGCGAGGTTTGCGGGGATTCCAGTTACAGTGATCGCACAGGCAAAGGGAAAATCTACCAAAGAAAATGTAGCGCATCATTTTGGAATGCCGTCTCCGGAAGGATATCGAAAAGCACTTCGTCTGATGAAGCAAGCCGAGAAATTTAAACGGCCGATTCTTCTGTTTGTGGATACACCGGGGGCATTTTGTGGTATAGAGGCAGAAGAGCGAGGGCAGGGAGAAGCCATTGCAAGAAACCTGTTTGAAATGTCATCCATGAAGGTTCCGATTCTGTCTGTTGTGATTGGAGAAGGCGGAAGCGGAGGTGCATTGGCACTGGCAGTCGCGGATGAAGTCTGGATGCTGGAAAATGCGATATATTCTGTGCTGTCTCCGGAAGGGTTTGCGAGTATCTTGTGGAAAGACAGTAAACGCGCAAGTGAAGCGGCAGCGGTGATGAAATTGACAGCAGCAGACCTGAAGAAACTTGGCGTGATTGAAGCTGTCATTGCGGAACCAGAAGTGTATACAGAAGAAACCATGCAGTCTGTGGTTTTTGTTCTTCAAAAAAAGATCACAGAGTTTCTGGATACGCACTGCAATTTCTCACCTGAGGAGCTGGCGGCGCAGCGTTACGAGCGTTTCCGGAAGATGTAGCAACATAAAAATACCATAGAAAGAAGTGAAATATGGAAAACTTAAAAATCGGAGAAAAAATAACAAAAGTTCCTTTGATCCAGGGCGGAATGGGTGTGGGAATCAGTCTGGGAAAGGCTGGCGGGAAGTGTGGCGAAAGCCGGCGGAATCGGAGTGATATCCACTGCTCAGATCGGATATCGGGAACCGGATTTTGATAAACATCCGGAGGAGGCCAACCTTCGTGCGATTGGAAAAGAAATGCAAAAAGCACGTCAAATTTCAGAAAACGGAATCATCGGATATAACATTATGACGGCTTTAAAAGGATATGCAGATCATGTAAAGGCAGCAGTAAAAGCAGGTGCAGACTTGATCATATCCGGTGCAGGACTGCCTGTGGACCTTCCGGCACTGACAGAAGGCAGTGCGGTGAAAATTGCGCCCATTGTATCCACAGCACGTTCTGCGCAAGTGATCTTGAAATACTGGGATAAAAAATATGGAAGGACGGCGGATCTGATTGTGGCAGAAGGGCCTCTTGCAGGAGGTCATCTTGGATTTACAGAGGCGGAACTGGACAAGTGGAAAGGGATGCCTACCATATGGAGTTCGGGAATATTCTGGACGTGGTACGGCAGTATGCGAAGAAGTACAAGTGCCGGATTCCGGTGATCGCAGCAGGCGGAATTTATGACAGAAGTGATGTCCAAAGGATGGAGCAGCTTGGAGCGGATGGGTTCAGGTGGCAACCAGATTTGTTACAACAAAAGAATGTGATGCCCACCGGAGGTATAAAGAAGCGTATCTGAAAGCTGTAAAAGATGAGATTGCCATTGTGAAAAGTCCGGTCGGAATGCCGGGAAGAGCCATCTTGAATCCCCTCATGAAACGTGTTATGCTTGGAGAGAAAATAGAACACAGTTCCTGTCACAGATGTCTTGCAAAATGTAACCCTTCTCAGATACCATACTGCATTACAGACAGCCTGATCGCCGCGGTGAAAGGAGACATAGAAAACGGACTTATCTTTTGCGGCGCCAACGCATGGAAGGCAGCGAAGATTGAGACCGTAGAGGAAGTGGTGGCATCATTGTTTGCATAAAGAACAGGAACAAGTGGTTGGTACGGAGAGGAGAATACATCTTTGGATGCATATAAGACCATTAACGATACACTGGTTCACCTGTTCAACGAAATCTGGGAATTGGAAGAAAAAGCAATCATAACAGAGGAATTTAAGGATATTACCAACAACGACATGCATATAATAGAAGCAATCGGTCTGGGAGAGGAAAGCACAATGTCGGCAGTTGCGAGAACATTGGGAATTACAGCGGGTTCCCTGACAACGTCCATGAACAGCCTGGTCAATAAAAAATATGTGACACGGCAGAGGAGCGAGACAGACCGCAGGGTGGTCTATATCCAGTTGACCGGAAAAGGGAAGAAAGCATATGAGCATCATAAGAATTTCCATATGCAGATGACCAATGCGGTGATTGAAAATCTAAAGGAGCAGGAGCTTGCAATTTTGCTGCAGACACTGGATAAATTATCCGATTTTTTCAGAGGTTATCAGGAACGGGAACAGGAAAAGAAAACGGAGCTCTGATATTTTTTTGACGTTTTTGGAAAAATGAGGTACAATATTTGCTGAACCTGCGAAAAGCAGGGGATAACAGTCATGTTTCCGGGCCGTGTGGTTTGCGGCAGAGCCGGAAGATAAGCGGAGCAATATCCGTTTCGTGTTTTATCAGGAGGGAATTGATATGGCAGCAAAAAAAGGAGCATCTAAGACAACAGCGAAAACAACAGTACAGACACCGGTAAAGACAGCAGAAGAAGTGACATCAGCACAGACAGCAAAGAAAGTTGTTGCAAATGAAAAGGCGACAGAGAAAAAAGAAGAAGTAAAACCTGCAAAAGTAGAGGCGATTGAGACAAAAGCAGGAAAGGCAAAGGCAATCGAGACCAAGAAAGACACAACAAAAGCAATTGAAACAAGAGCAGCTGTGTTACAGGAATCTGAGCCGGCAGCAGAAGAAAAAAAGACAAGAGCAAGAAAAACTTCTGCAAAGACAACGACAGCAGCAAAAACAGCAGTAAAATGTGAAATGTATCTGCAGTTTGCCGGAAAAGAATATTCAGAAAAAGAGCTGATGAAAAAAGTAAAAGAAGTCTGGACAAAAGAGCTGAAGCATAAAGTAGGCGAGCTGAAAGATGTAAAACTTTATCTGAAGCCAGAAGAATCCGCAGCATATTACGTAATCAATAAAGATACAACAGGACGGATTGAATTATAAGAAATGAAAAATGCGTGGGCGATACGATGGCCTGCGTATTTTTTTGCTGTTTTTGTGAAAATTGCGGGATTGTAAACGGAAAGGGAAAAGGGTACAATAAGCATATTAAAAACTGTCTCTGAATGGTTTTATCTTTAGTAATCTTAGGAAAAAGTCTAAACAAATCAAAGAATCAAAAAACGGCAGATCAGCCGAAATATTCAGTTATTTTATGGAAACGTCAGATAGTGATATTGCACTGCAGAAAAAAAATGATTATAATGGAGGAAAGTACATGGAAGAAAAGAAGACAAAAAATTTCTCAAAGTATCCAACTTTAAACAGGGAATACAAAGACAGCCTGTTTCGGCTTATATTCAGCGAAAAGAAAGATTTGCTGGATTTGTACAATGCACTGAATGGAACATCTTATAGTGATCCGGAAGAACTGGAAGTCAATACACTGGAGGATGCAGTTTATATTTCCATAAAAAAATGATATTTCATTTTTAGTAGGAGGAACCTTGAACCTGTATGAGCATCAGAGTACATACAATCCCAACCTTCCGATTCGGGGGTTGATCTATCTGGCACATTTGTACGAAGGATATATAGAAGACGGGAAAAGACATAGAACCCTGTCTGGAGTGTCAGGTGGTGATGCTGAACATCAATTATGGACATAATCAGGAGCTAATGGAGAAGTGCAGGCGTCTGAGAGAGTACTCGCAGTTTGTTTTCATTGTACGTGAGCAGGAAAAAAATGTATGAAGATCCAGAAGAAGCAACTTTGCGGGCAGTAGATATCTGTATCGAACAGGGAGTGCTTGTGGATATTTTGAGAAAGCATAAAGCAGAGGTGATCAGTATGGTATTGTCATCATTTAATCAGGAAGCATATGAAGAGGATATGTATGAGACAGGATATAAAGAAGGGGAACGGAGAATCAATACGCTTTATGAGAAATTACTCAAAGAGCAGCGAATGGACGATATGAAACGGGCAGTGGAGGATGAGGCATATCGGGAGACTCTGTTAAAAGAATATGATTTGTAAAAAGAACTGGTGGTTGAAGCTGAAATCAATCGCCAGTTCTTTTTATATCATTACTTGTCTGAGAGTACCTCTCCAGTCGATCCCCTCTCAATTAATTTTGCATGTAACAGAAGTGTTCCGATGGATACTTGATTCATCAGGCTGTCCAGAGCATAGTAAGCACTTTTGCCAAGCTGGATCCGTTCCTGGCGGATGGTAGTCAGCGGCGGGGAAGTATATGTGCAGATCGGGAGATCATCAAACCCGATGATGCTGATCTCGTCCGGAACTTTGTATCCGAGCTGCTGGCACTGGATCATCGCGGCATTGGCGATCAGATCATAGCTGCAGATAATGCCGGTGATCCCCATGTCTAAGAGCCTGGGCAGATGTTTTTCCATACATTGAGTGATGTAGTAGGAACTTCCTGCGCAGGTCGGATCGGACTTCAGGCCGTTTTGCTTCAAAGCGTGGAAAAATGCTTTGTGGCGGACCTGCATGATATGAGAACCAAGAGCGCTGCTCAAATATCCGATTTTTTTATGTCCCAGTTTTTTTAAATGGGAGACGGCGAGTTCCATGCCTTCGTTGTTGTCGATTCCGACATATGCCATATTCGGATTTGCAATAATATAGTTGTCATACAGAACGGTCGGTGTTCTGCTGGTCTGAAAATCTTTCATCCACGGATCATTCAACGAAAATCCAACGACAAAGGCTCCCAGATACTGGTTCTGCAGCATAAAAACATCGTACGGGGTGCTTTTCTGCAGTTTTTCAGTAGTATCTACAATATCTACGGTATAACCGGCAGGTTCTGCAAGCTGGCGGAAGCCGAGCAGGATTTCATATCCAAATTGATGTGACTCTTTGTAATCTACGTTTTCAATCAGAATACAGAGTTTTTTCTCCGCAGCCTTCTGGCGGCGAATTTTTGTATATCCCATTTCAACAGCTGTTTCCAGTACGGTTTTTTGTAAAGTTTCGCTGATATCAGGTGCACCGTTTAAGGCTTTGGAAACAGTGCCTTTTGAGATATTCAGACGATCAGCGATATCCTGTAATGTAGCCATTGGGGCTCCTTTCTGCGTCCTTTTTTCGTTACTGTCCACAGTAACCTTTTTTCATTATATAGAAAAAAAGTGAAAAATGCAATGAATATCCATGGAAAAAGAGAATGAGTTTCGGAAAGTTTCTTGTTTGCAAAAACATGGATTGTTGAAAGTGAATAAAAATACAGGACGAAAACTATGAAAAACGTAGAAAATAAAGAATACCATGCGTTGTTAGGATTGACGAAACAGGAAAGAAATGATATTATCATCATATACGAAACAATGCGAAACAAAAAAATGAAAGGTGAGGGAACATGAAGAGAAGAGTTTGTGCAGTTGTGGAAAACACTCTGTATTGTATATAACGGCAGTGAAAAACAGAAGGAAGTGAAACTTTCAGAAGGGACATGGGAAGTTCTTGCAGACGGAGAGGACAGCTTTTTATGGAAACATCCGCAGATTGCAGCGAAACGTATGAAAGTTTCTCCGGTCAGTATTTTGATACTTGGAAAAAGGGAAGAGAGCAGGTAAAGTGTGATGAAATGGATGTATGGAAAACAAGACTGGAAAACGAGAGAGCGGGGACTGGAAAACTGTTATCTGATGACCAATGGACTGGGGGGATTTTCCTCCATGACGATGACGGGGGCAGTGTCAAGAAATGACCATGCTCTTTTGATGGCCTGTACAACAGCGCCAAACTGCAGATACAATATGATACACCGTTTAAAGGAAGAACTTCTGACAGAAACAGGAGATGTGCTTACACTGTCTACACAGGAGTTTGAGGAGCAGACACCGGAGGATGGATATCTTCATCTGGCGGCATTTTCCTATGAAAGATACTCCAATCTGGAGATTCCTTGTAAATGGTGTGGAGATTAAAAAGGAAATCGGAATGCCGCAGGAAAAAAATACGGTGGCGCTTTGTTATGAGATCAAAAACCGCAGCAGCCGGAATGTGGAATTTGTGCTGACTCCATTTTTCCAGTTCGTACCAAAGGGAGCCGATCTCTTGCCGGGGCAGGAAATCGTATTTACAGGAGAAGCAGTGGAAAGTGAGGGAATGACACTGCATCTTCGTACAAACGGAATGATAAAAGAGATAGCAGAGACAGAGGAAGTTTATTTTTACCGCTATGATGTCTGTGACGGACGCAGGGCGTATGGACACGCAAGAGCCAACCATCAGATCCGTCTGCAGGCAGAGGCGGGAAAACAGGTGGTTCTGGAAGTAGTCTATGAGATGGAACCATCAAAAAAACAGTGCACAGACGATCATTGAGCAGACGAAAGCAGACAGAAAACAGCTCGAGGAAACAGCCGGATTTACTTCGGAGGCTGGGAAAATGCTTTCAAAAAGTGCCAGACAGTTTGTTTCAAAACGGGAATCCACGGGGGGAGATACAATACTGGCAGGGTATCCGTTTTTTGAAGACTGGGGCAGAGATACGATGATTGCACTTCCGGGAATCTGCATTTCTACCGGACAGTTTGAGACTGCAAAAAGGATTCTGCGCACCTTTGCACAGAATGAGAGAGACGGTCTGATGCCGAATCTGTTTCCGGAGGGAGGAAACGAGCCGCTGTACAATACAGTCGATGCGGCACTGTTGTTTATCAATTGCGTGTATTTGTATTATGAAGCAACAAAAGATATGGAGTTTGTCCGGGAAGTGTATCCGGTGATGGAGCGGATCATGGATGGATATCAGAACGGGACAAAGTTTGGGATCCACATGGATACAGACGGGCTGATCTGTGCAGGGGAAGGTCTTGCTCAGGTGACCTGGATGGACGTACGTGTGGGAGAGATTCTGCCGACTCCAAGACACGGAAAGCCGGTGGAGATCAATGCCTACTGGTACAATGCCTTAAAAATTATGGAAACATTTACAGAAGAAGCAGAAACAAGCAGATACTACGCGCAACTGGCAGAAAAGGTAAGGGATTCGTTTACAGAAAAATTCTGGATGTCGCAGAAAAATTGTCTGAAAGACCTGGTTTCCGGAACAGAGGCAGATACCCAGATCCGCTGCAATCAGATCTGGGCACTCTCCATGCCGTTTACGATGCTGGAGCCGGAAAAAGAGCGGAAGATAGTGGAAACTGTTTTTGAAAAGCTGTATACTTTTTATGGGATGCGTACACTGGAAGAAGCAGATCCGGAATTTCATCCATACTATGAAGGAGCGATGGAAAAGCGGGATATGGCATACCATCAGGGCACTGTATGGACGTTCCCACTGGGGGCTTACTATCTGGCGTATCTCAAGGTTCACGCATACAGTGAACGCGCAAAACAGGACGTAAAAGAGCAGCTGGAAGTTCTGGAGTGCGCACTTAAGGAAGGGTGCATTGGACAGCTGCCGGAAATCTACGACGGGAAAAACCCAGTGTCTTCCAAAGGCTGTTTTGCACAGGCATGGAGTGTCGGAGAATTGCTCCGTGTATATGAACAGATTGAAAAAAAGAAGAAATAGAACATGGAATCTGAAAGGAGAATGATAATGGAAAAAGAATTAGAGCAGATGTTACAGACAGTTTGCAGCAAAGGAATAAAAGAGGCATCCAGTGAAGAGATTTACGCAGCGCTTCTTCAGTGGTCCAAAGAAAAAATGAATGGTATGAAACACAACGAGGGAGACAGAAAACTGTACTACATTTCCGCAGAATTTCTGGTGGGGAAACTCTTGTCCAACAACCTGATCAATCTGGGTGTATTTGAAGAAGTCAGAGAAGTGCTGAAAAAACACGGACACGATCTGACAGAGATTGAAGAAGTAGAATTGGAACCATCTCTTGGAAACGGTGGTCTTGGACGTCTGGCAGCATGCTTCCTGGATTCCATCGCAACACTCGGACTTAATGGAGACGGTGTGGGACTGAACTATCACGACGGATTATTCCTTCAGAAATTTTCTGACAACAAACAGTGGGAAGAGAAAAATCCATGGATCACAGAAAAGAGCTGGCTGACAAAAACAGATGTGAGTTTTGAGGTTCCGTTTAAAGATTTTACTCTGAAATCTACCATGTATGATATTGACGTACCGGGATATCAGAGCGGCTGCAACAAACTGCACCTGTTTGATCTGGACAGTGCAGATGAGAGCATCATTGGAAACGGGATCCAGTTTGACAAACAGGATATCCACAAAAACCTGACATTGTTCCTCTATCCGGATGACAGTGATGAGGCAGGACAGCTTCTGCGTATTTATCAGCAGTACTTTATGGTCAGCAATGCAGCACAGTTGATCCTCAAAGAAGCCGAGGAGCGTGGAGTGAATCTGTATCACTTGCATGAGCATGTGTGTATCCAGATCAACGATACCCATCCGACGATGGTGATCCCGGAACTGATCCGGATCCTCACTGAGCAGAAAGGATTCAATATCGACACTGCAGTGGATGTGGTGAGCAAGACCTGTGCCTATACCAATCATACAATCCTGGCAGAGGCGCTGGAAAAATGGCCGATCTCTTACCTGGAAAAAGTAGTGCCTCATCTGATGCCGATCATCCGGGAATTGGACAGACGGGTCAGAAGAGATTTCCACGATCCAAGAGTGTATATCATCGATGAGATGGACCGTGTGCATATGGCACATATCGATATCCATTTCGGATATGCAGTAAACGGTGTGGCAGCGCTTCACACAGAGATTTTAAAAGAATCTGAGCTGAAACCGTTCTACGATATTTATCCGCAGAAGTTCAACAATAAGACCAACGGAATCACATTCCGCAGATGGCTGGTACACTGCAATCACAATCTGGCAGAGTACTTAAAAGAACTGATCGGACCTGGATATATGGAGAATGCAGAAGAACTGGAAAAACTTCTGGCATATCAGGATGATGAGAATGTTCTTGCAAAATTGAAAGAGATTAAAAAAGAAGCAAAAGCAGAGTTAAAGAAATATCTCAAGATGACACAGAATGTGGAGATTGATGAAAATTCTGTATTTGATATCCAGATCAAACGTCTCCATGAGTATAAGAGACAGCAGATGAACGCACTGTATGCGATCTACAAATACAAAGAGATCAAAAAAGGAAATCTGCCGAAACGTCCGCTCACAATGATCTTCGGAGCAAAGGCAGCTCCGGCATATACGATTGCCAAAGATATCATTCATCTGATCCTCTGCCTGCAGCAGCTCATTGACAATGATCCGCAGGTAAGCCCATATATGAAGATCGTGATGGTAGAAAACTACAATGTGACAAAAGCAGAGAAGCTGATCCCTGCATGTGATATTTCCGAGCAGATTTCGCTGGCATCCAAGGAAGCCTCCGGAACAGGAAATATGAAATTCATGCTCAACGGCGCCGTGACACTTGGAACAGAAGACGGAGCAAACGTAGAGATCCACCAGTTGGTAGGGGATGACAATATTTATATCTTCGGAGAAACATCAGAAAAGATCATCAAGCTGTATGAGACAGGAGAATATTGTTCCAAAGACATCTATGAGAATGATCCGCTGGTAGAAGAGCTGGTAGACTTTATTATCAGTAAAGATTTGATCCGCATCGGAGATCCGGTGAACCTGGGACGTCTGTACAAAGAAATCGTAGGCAAAGACTGGTTCATGGCACTTTTGGATGTGAAAGATTATATCAGAACAAAAGAGCAGATGCTTTCTGATTACGAAGATGAAAAAGCGTGGGAGAAAAAAATGCTGGTGAACATTGCCAAAGCCGGATTTTTCTCTTCCGACAGAACGATTGCAGAGTATAACAGAGACATCTGGCATCTGTAGGATATGGCAAAAGCAAAAGGAGAGAGTAAAATGAGAAAAACAGGAATTTTGATGCCTGTATCTTCCCTCCCGTCCCGAACGGGAGTGGGAGAGATGGGGGCAGAAGCATATCATTTTCTGACATTGTTAAAAGAAAGCGGTGTGAAGATCTGGCAGATTTTGCCGATGAATCCGGTGGGATACGGAAACTCCCCGTATCAGCCATATTCTTCCTGTGCAGGGGATGAGCTATATATCAGTCTGGATACGCTGTATGAGGAAGGGCTGTTAAAAGAAAGACCAGAAGGGTTTCACGAATATGCGACGAAAGTCGATTACGATGCTGTGCGTCTGCACAAAGAGCCTTATTTAAGAGAAGCTTTTCAGGCATTTCTTACAAGTGGCGGTTGTGAGACAAAAGACTATCAGGAGTTTGCAGCTCAGAGCTGGGTATATGAATATGGTGCTTTCCGTGCACTGAAAAAGGCAAACGGGGGATGCTGCTGGAATGAATGGAAACAGGAAGATAAAATGTGGCCGGATGCGAGAACGGATTTGGCGCCTGAGTTAGAAACAGAAGTGCAGTATCATATGTTTTTACAGTATGTATTTTTCAGTCAGTGGATGAAACTGAAAGAAAAGGCCAATGCGTATGATATTCAGATCATGGGAGATGTGCCGTTTTATGTGGGGGTAGATTCTGTGGACGTGTGGGCATCAAAAGACAATTTCCTTCTGGATACAGACGGAAGGCCGATCTTTATTGCAGGAGTTCCGCCGGATTATTTCAGTGCTACCGGTCAGAGATGGGGCAATCCAATCTACAACTGGGAATATTTAAAAGAAAACAACTATCAGTTCTGGGTGGACCGGATCGGATACAGCAGCAAGCTGTTTGACATTATCCGGATCGATCACTTCCGGGCGTTTGACACCTTCTGGAAAATTCCGGCAAGTTGTCCGACAGCTGTGGAAGGTGAGTGGATTGAGGCGCCGGGATATGAAGTGATCGACACGCTCAAAGAGAAGATCCCGGGTGTAAATCTGGTGGCGGAAGATCTGGGAGATCTCAGACCGGAAGTACTGGAATTGAAGGATCACTATCATCTGAAAGGCATGAAGATCCTTGTATTTTCGATTGAGACAAAAGGAAAATATGCATATGACAGCTTCCGCGATGTAGAAAATATGATCGTGTATACAGGAACGCATGACAATGATACTTTGATGGAGTGGTATCATAATCTGACCTGCGCGGCGAAGCGTAAAGTGCGCAGATTTCTCACACGTGAGGGAATCAGACAGGGAAGTGTCAAAGACCGTCTGCTTGCTTATACATTAAAGAGCAAGGCAGAATATGCGATTATTCCGATGGCGGATATTTTAGGGCAGGGAAAAGAAGGGCATCTGAATACACCGGGGACAGTCGGTTCTCCGAACTGGGAGTGGAGAATGCAGGACTTTACACTTGCCGGGAAAGAACTGAAACGATATAAAAATCTGATCACATTCCGGAACTAAAGGAGAGACAACATGCAATTTGCTGGAATTTTTCATAAAACATCAGAACAGATGAGTTATGCGTTAAATGAAAATGAGCTGATCGTAAACTTAAGAACAGGATATGATGTCAGACGGGTCTTCATTCATTATGGAGATCCGTTTGAATCGGGAATCCTTGGCGGAAACGAGAAATGGACCGGAAAGAGAGAGGAAATCTGTTTTAAGAAACGTTTGCGTCACCAGCTCTGGTGGACAACGACATTGGTTCCAAAGTATAAACGCTGCAAATATTATTTTGAATTACATACAGAGGAAGAAGTCTGGTATTATTTTGAGGATGGATTTCTGACAGAAGAACAGATGCAGATGGATGGAAGGATGCAGCAGTGCTTTACCGTACCGTGGATGAATCCTGCGGATATTAATGTGACGCCAGACTGGGTCAACGAGACAGTATGGTATCAGATTTTTCCGGACCGGTTCTGCAGGGGAGCAGATACGAAGGAAGAGGCCGGTGTGACGAAGTGGCGCACTGGTACTGTGACCAATGAAGAGAGGTTTGGCGGAAATTTAAATGGAATCCGGGAAAAAAATTCCTTATCTGGAAGGGCTCGGAATCACGGGAATCTACCTGAATCCCATTATGAAAGCAGAATCCAACCACAAATATGACACCACAGATTATACGGTGATCGATCCTCATTTTGGAACGGAGGAAGAATTTAAAGATCTGGTAGAAGAGGCACATCAGCATGGGATTCGGATCATGGTGGATGCTGTGTTCAATCATTGTGGAAGAAAGTTTGCACCATGGCTGGATGTTCTGGAGAAAAAAGAAAAATCTGCGTATGCAGACTGGTTTATGATCCATGACTGGGAAACAGTCGAAAAACGGGCAGATACGAGAGACGGACGGTTTTATTCATTTGCATTTACTGATGGAATGCCAAAGCTGAATACAAATAACGAAGAAGTAATTCAATACTTCTGTAAAATATGCGAAGACTGGATCCGCAAATTCGATATTGACGGAATCCGGTTTGACGTGGGAAATGAAGTTTCCCACCGTTTTCTGAAAAAAATCCGGGAGCATTTAAAACAGATGAAACCGGATCTGTACTTACTGGGTGAAATCTGGCATGATGCAAGTCAGTGGCTTCTGGGAGATGAGTACGATTCTGTAATGAACTATCCTCTGATGAGCGGAATCCATGATTTCTTCTTAGATCGGGGAATGGAAAAAGAAGAATTTGAGTATATGGTGAACCGCTGTTATACGATGTATATGCAGCAGAGCAACAATGTGATGTTCAATCTTCTGGATTCTCATGACACGCAGCGTTTGATGAGTCGGTTTGATGATCTGGATCTGTTTTACCAGCAGCTTGCCGTGTTGTTTACAATGCCGGGAAGTGCCTGCATTTATTATGGAACAGAGATTGCAATGGAAGGCGGTTTTGATCCGGACTGCCGCAGATGTATGCCGTGGCAGGAACTGGATTCATCCGAAAACCAGGAAAAAATCCAGATCATGCAAAAGCTGATCGCAATGCGGAAACAGGAAGCAGCCTGCAAAAGTCTGTATTTCCATTTTCCGAATGAGTATGAGAAGAGACGTCTTGTGGAGTATATCAAACTGGATCAGGACGGCAATCAGCTGGAAGTACTCTTAAACTGTTCTGAGGAACCGGTATCAGTAAAAGAAGAGGAGAAGTTTTGTTTTCCCGCAGATTTGAGCAGGGTGTATTGAAGAAAAACGGAACTTTGATCAGAAGAAAGAAATAAAGGAGAACGTCAATGGAAGGGACAAGAAAAGAACACTGGTGGAGGGATGCGGTGATCTATCAGATTTATCCACGCAGCTTTGCAGACAGCAACGGAGACGGGATCGGCGACCTGAACGGCATCACAGAACACCTGCCGTATCTGGAAAAGCTCGGTGTCGACGTACTCTGGCTCTCCCCGATTTACCAGTCCCCGAACGATGACAATGGCTATGACATCTCCGATTACCGGAATATCATGACTGAGTTCGGTACGATGGAGGACTTTGACCGCATGCTCGCCGAGGCGCACAAGCATCATCTGAAGATCGTGATGGACCTCGTCGTCAATCACTCCTCCGATGAACACGCATGGTTTATCGAGAGCCGCAAGTCCAAGGATAATCCATACCGTGACTATTATATATGGAAGGATCCGGTCAACGGCAAGGAGCCGAACAACTGGGGTTCCTGCTTTGGCGGTTCCGCATGGGAGTATGACAAAGCGACCGATATGTACTATCTGCACTGCTTTTCCAAAAAGCAGCCGGATCTGAACTGGGAGAATCCAAAGGTGCGTGACGCTGTCTTCGATATGATGACCTGGTGGTGCGACAAGGGGATCGACGGCTTCCGCATGGACGTCATCAGCATGATCTCCAAGGATCCGTCCTATCCGGACGGTCCGGTCACAGACGGACTGTACGGCAGCTTTTCTCCGTATGTCTGCAACGGCCCGCACGTACACGAATATCTGCAGGAAATGAACCGCCGTGTGCTTTCCAAATATGACCTGCTCACGGTCGGCGAGGCCGGTGACGTCACGACCGAGAGGCAAAAAAATACGCAACAAAGAGCAGACCGAGCTGAACATGGTCTTCCAGTTTGAGCATGTTGACTGCGTACCGGGACCGATCGGAAAATGGACCGATGAGAAGCCGAAGCTCTCCGTACTCCGCCCGATCCTGAACAAATGGCAGTATGAGCTCGAGGGCAAGGCGTGGAACAGCCTGTACTGGGACAATCACGACCAGCCGCGTGTCGTTTCCCGCTTCGGCAATGATTCCGAGCAGTTCCGCGTCGTCTCCGCAAAGATGCTCGCGACCTGCCTGCACATGATGAAAGGTACCCCATACATTTATCAGGGCGAAGAGATCGGTATGACAAACGTGTACTT
>ENA-OQHL01000769-OQHL01000769.1-human-gut-metagenome-genome-assembly--contig:-NODE-769-length-20148-cov-5.109585_pt1 | contig 20148 bp, 18 predicted proteins | sample MGYA00242565_ERZ504723 | MGnify/ENA primary metagenome ERZ504723 (study PRJEB26092, sample SAMD00036211) | human gut metagenome | host: Homo sapiens | study: EMG produced TPA metagenomics assembly of... | reverse complement strand
ATTTTAATCACCATTGGCATATCATTTTTCCCATGATGATATGAAAGATACCGTATAGTGGTATTAGCTAAATTTATCTGAATAAAAGAAAGCATAGCTATAACTCCTCCTACAAGATTGTATATTCCATAATCTTCTACTCCAAGATTATCAAGTACAACTCTTGAGGTATAAAGCATTATAGCCACTTGTACCACTGTACGCACGTACTGAATACCAGTATTAACAACAACACGCGTAGAAGAATCCATTAAAATACATTATTAATATATGTATAAATAAGTAATTATTAAGCAAAGAACTACTGTTCTTTAACCTTAAATCCTAAATAATCAAGATTACATGAGAAAAGGGTTAGAGTCTGAATTTTACTATTTTTATATACTCGGAAATTATATCACAGTTAACACTAAGTTATACCACTATTACTCAATGATTTCTAAAGGATACGGATTCTCCTCAATATTTTTCAAAATATCTATTACCTTCTTTTGCTCAGTAGATAAATCTAACATATTCCAGTTTTTCATTATGTTATAAGTTTCGCATCGCATGGATTCTTCATAAACCTCACCATAGGTATAAACCAAGTAAATGGACCTTAAGCAAAGAAACGGGAAGCTTCTCCAGAACATTATAGATACGCTCTAAAACCACCTGTTTTTTCCGCTCTTTATCTCCATAATCATAAATGGTAGCATTATACCCCATCAAAAGAGCCAAGCACAAATTCGCCTCCTCCTCAACATCGGAACTCTGAGCAGAAAAAAGAGAATCGGACTTAACAAGCACTTCCTTATTCAACCGGCAAAAAGTGTCGGAATAGACCGGCTCACCGTCCATACCAAGATACATCAGCTCATGAGCTGCATGTTGAAGCTCAAGAGCACGGGAAGTTAAATCATTCATTATTATGATATATGATTAAAATATAAGATTATACTTATTTAGAAGTCACCCGATTATTTTCAGATAAGATTTGGGGACTTTGACACTTGCCGTCAAAAGATCTTTAATACGGATAACGACGTATGTTTTATTGGCTTCGATGGCAACCTCACCTTCAATACCGCTGAATTCGCCTTTGATAACTTTTACTTTATGCCCAACAGTAAGAATTTCGCTATTAAGGCTGACACCGTCAGGATTCAGATCCATCACGAACATAAAATCCTCCATTTGCTTATCCGGCACCACCAGCATGGAATGCGTGGAAAGGTCCTTCATATAAAAAAGGGGGACATTATAGATGTTGGATATATCGCAGGCTGTCTGCTTGGTGGAATGAACAAACACCAGATTACGGATTACTGGAACTTCGCTACGCTTACGGCGATACTTCAATTGCGAAATGACAAAACGCGTGGGAAGATAATAGTCAAGGTCCAAATGTTCTTCCGATTTAAGTCGGTCCAGAGATTTCCGGACTGTGAATTCCTGCTTGTCACGGGTGCGGGCTGCAAACCAATATTTCTGTTGTTCAGTCACTTAGGAATTTTCTTTCGAATGAATCAGCTCAGTTCCGGGTGCGCTTCGCGGTTTGAACGAGACATTTTCCCACCCAAACCGTATTGTACACTTTTGCAATGATAATAAGCTATTAAAGAAGATATTAGACCATAGAAATGTCCAATAAACGTTCGTTTAATAAACGTCTATTTTTAAGAAAATAAGTAGAGGTATAAAAGTTAAAAAGGAACAGAACTTTAAGATGTTAAATATTAGATGTATACTACTAAATTTCAATGTATTAAGATGAGACAGAAAACACTTAGGAAATATTTTTATTAAACATTTTGTTAGTTCAAAAAATACAGCTTATCTTTGCGTTCATTAAACGAACGTTTAAAAAACACCTCATCATTTCCAATATATCATTCTACATTCCAACATCTTACCCTCATAAATGCATTATTGAAGTTTCGCAAAGATGCCTGCTGATAAATGGGAATTTATCGCACAAAACGCAAGTGAAATAAAAGCCCACTTCTATAATCTATTATAATCTATGAAAAGAGAGTGAAAGCCCGTGGATTTCTATCTAAAACACAAGCATTCCTTTGCTTTTCACCCTTGCTTGGTCTACTGTTGCATAAGGAATTAATAACGCCTAACGGCCATGAACACCCCTGCTAACGGCCATGAAGCAATCGTTTAACGACCATAAGCAGGGTTGTTCATGCCGTTAGGCGTCACTAACTCCAAGGCTTTTACAGATGAAGTACGTAACCCACACTTGTTGCGCACAAGGCGCAAACGTATTGTACAGTAACTTAAAAGACATTAGACGGGCATTATTCATAGTCGGGCAAACTCGAAAATGCAGGAAAACTACACCGACCGATTTATGTAACCCACGCGCGGTATTATATTAGAAAATAATAAGTTACGGCAAAACTCAGACGTTTTTGGCAGGTGGAAGCAAATTTTGCTTCCACCTTTTCAGGTTGCTTCCACCGCAGGGTAAATGCCGATGGATAGGGAGATACAGGAGATGGGTGGAAGTGTGGAAGCAAAGCAGATGCAAATTTATGTTTCAGCAACACGCCTTAAGTTTTAAAAAAGATGTAGTACAAAGGCATAAAATATAATAAGTGTTACAAATACACACTTTATGCCCCGACACTCTTGCAAATGTCGAAAAAGTCCGTACCTTTGCAATGTGTTTTTCATAGTATTAGATTTAAGGTTAACAAAGGTTGGAGTACAGCGGTACTCCTTTTTTTATGCCCATACGTACCGTCCCGGTTCTCCAATAAAATTTTCACATAAAATGCAAGGCAACTTTTTATATCCATTTAGTTTTTGGCTATCTTTGCACTGCTTTTGGCGGGCATAGGCACGCATAAAGCAGCTTAACTAACAATAAATCAATAATTAAAAACAGAAAATTATGGCAATGCATACATGGTTTGAATGTAAGATCCGTTACGAGAAAACAATGGAAAATGGAATGAACAAGAAGGTGACCGAACCGTACCTGGTAGATGCCCTCAGTTTTACGGAAGCGGAAGCACGCATCATCGAAGAGATGACGCCGTTCATTTCGGGAGAGTTCACCGTATCGGACATCAAACGTGCCAACTATAGCGAATTGTTCCCCAGCGAAGAGGAAGCTGCCGACCGCTGGTTTAAATGTAAACTGGTTTTCATCACACTGGACGAGAAAAGCGGTGCGGAAAAGAAAACCTCTACCCAGGTATTGGTGCAGGCTGCCGACCTGCGTGATGCAGTGAAGAAACTGGATGAGGGCATGAAAGGCACAATGGCCGACTATCAGATAGCATCTGTAGCGGAAACCGCCATTATGGATGTATATCCGTACAGTGCAGAGCCCGACGACAAACCGGAAGTTTAATTTAAGTTATGAGTTATAAGTTATGAGTTATTATTGCGACCCATAACTTATAACTCATAACTCATAACTCAAAAAAAAGATGATTGCAGAGAATTTAAAACAAGTACTGAGCGAACTGCCTGGAAAGGTACGGCTGGTGGCTGTTTCCAAATTTCACCCCAACGAGGCGATAGAAGAAGCATATCGTGCCGGCCAGCGTGTGTTCGGAGAAAGTAAGGTGCAGGAAATGACTGCCAAATGCGAAAGTCTGCCCAAAGACATAGAATGGCATTTCATCGGGCATCTGCAAACAAACAAAATAAAATATATCGTTCCTTACGTAGCGCTGATTCATGGCATAGACTCCTACAAGCTGTTGGCCGAAGTGGACAAGCAGGCTGCCAAAGCCGGAAAAACCGTCAACTGCCTGCTGCAGTTGCACATTGCCCGGGAAGAGACCAAGTTTGGATTCAGCTTTGACGAATGCCGGGAAATGCTGGCGGCTGGTGAATGGAGAGAGCTCAAGCATATCCGGATATGCGGATTGATGGGCATGGCCACGAATACGGACAATGACGAACAAATCAAAACAGAGTTTTGTTCTTTAAGTAGCTTCTTCAATGAAGTGAAAGCCAAGTGGTTTGCCGATGCAGAGTCATTCCGGGAACTGTCCATGGGAATGTCTCACGATTACCACGAAGCCATTGCAGCCGGGAGCACCTTGATACGTGTAGGAAGCAAGATTTTTGGAGAAAGAAACTATTAACCATAAAAAATCATTATCATGGCAACATTAGAAACTACTTTTGCAGGGCTGAAACTCAGAAACCCCATTATCGTCAGCAGCTCCGGACTGACAGACAGCGCTGCCAAGAATCAGAAACTATCTGAGGCCGGCGCAGGTGCCATTGTGCTAAAATCACTCTTTGAAGAGCAAATCATGATGGAGGCTGACTGGATGGGAGACCCGAACATGTACCCCGAAGGCAGTGACTACCTTGTAGGATATATCCGCGAACATAAGCTGGGTGAATATCTGAACCTGATTAAGGAAAGCAAAAAGGTTTGCAATATCCCCATCATAGCCAGCATCAACTGCTATCAGAATGCCGACTGGGTGGAATTTGCCACCAAAATAGAAGAAGCCGGTGCAGACGCACTGGAAATCAATATCCTTGCACTGCAGACGGATGTACAGTATACATATGGAACCTTCGAGCAACGCCACATCGACATTCTGAGCCACATCAAGAAGACGGTCAAGATACCCGTCATCATGAAGCTGGGTGACAACCTGACCAATCCGATAGCTCTGATAGACCAGCTGTATGCCAACGGTGCCGCCGCAGTAGTGCTGTTCAACCGCTTCTACCAGCCGGACATCAACATTGAGAAAATGATACAAGTATCCGGCAACGTATTCAGCAATGAAGCCGATTTGTCCAAAGCCCTGCGCTGGATAGGCATCGCTTCGGCAGCCGTAAACAAACTCGATTATGCTGCTTCCGGTGGTATCCACTCGCCCGAAGGCGTTGTCAAGGCAATATTGGCAGGTGCTTCGGCCGTAGAGATATGCAGTGTGCTTTATCAGAATTCAGCTACCATCATTGAAGAATACATCCGCTTCCTCAACTTGTGGATGGACCGCAAAGGTATGGAAACCATCAGCCAGTTCAAAGGTATTCTGAACGTAAACGACCCGAAGGGAGTCAATACCTTCGAACGTACACAGTTCTTGAAATACTTCTCTTCACATGAATGAGACAAAAGGGTGACAAGAAGACAATAAAAATGAAAGGGTGATAACATCATTGCTGTGTTATCACCCTTTCATTTTATACTTACCCTATCTTTTTATTTCTTCTTATCCAGCGCCTCAAAGCAGGAATTCTTGCTCACGAACTCCGGAACAATATCCTTCATGGCAGCAACAATTTTCATCTGGTCATAAGTGTAACTTACATCAATCAGCTTCTGGATACGCTCCTTCACCTCGTCATAGTCATACTCACGCACCGTGGCAATCATAATCTTCTCATGATAGGTGGGCTTTGTAAGCTCCTTCACATTCAAGAGTTCCTCGTAGAGCTTCTCGCCATGACGGAGACCGGTAAATTCAATCTTCACATCCGTACGTCCGGAAAGGCTGATCATACGCTTGGCAAGGTCCACAATCTTCACCGGCTTACCCATGTCGAAGATATAGATTTCACCGCCGTTGCCCATACTGCCGGCCTCAAGAACAAGGCGGCAAGCTTCGGGAATGGTCATGAAGTAACGGATTATCTCAGGATGGGTCACCGTCACCGGACCGCCACGCTGAATCTGGTCACGGAAACGGGGAATGACAGAACCGTTGGAACCCAGCACATTGCCGAAACGCGTAGTGATGAACTGAGTGGCATGGCCTCCCTCCTTCTGCAACTTCTTCGCAAGAGACTGCACATAAATCTCGCAAATACGCTTGGAACAGCCCATCACGTTTGTAGGGTTAACAGCCTTGTCCGTAGAAATCATCACAAACTTCTCGGCACCGTATTTCACGGCTAGATCGGCAACGGTGCGCGTACCGAATACGTTCACCTGGATGGACTCGGAAACGTTGTCCTCCATCATCGGCACATGCTTGTAGGCGGCCGCATGGAAAATATACTGGGGCTTGAACTCCCTGAAGATATCCTCCATGCGCGTGGCATTGGAGATGTCGGCTATGATGGTCTCAGCATCGATGTCGCGCCAACGGTCCTGAAGTTCCAGACGGATGTCGTGCAGAGGGGTCTCGGCCTGGTCCACTAAAATAAGCTTATAGGGATTGAACGAAGCCACCTGGCGCATGATTTCACTGCCGATGGAGCCGGCGGCGCCCGTAATCATCACACGCTTGCCCTCCAGATGAGAGGCAACCTTATGGATATCTATCTCGATAGGATTGCGCTGAAGCAGGTCCTCAATCTGAATTTCCTTCAACTGTGTGCGGCTCAGCGCCTGACCGTTCCACTCGCTCAAAGGAGGCGCGGTCATCAGTTTGATGTTGTGCACCAGCAGGCGGTCAGCCATGTCGGACTTCTTCAGTTCCTCCATCTTGGCAGGAGAAATGATGATGGTCTGCACATCGCGGTCGTTCAGCACATCAATCAGCGTATCATCGTTGGGGAACACCCTGACACCCATCATCACCTTGTTGATAAGCTCAGGTTCGTCCGCAATGAATCCGCGCAGACGGTAGTGGTTGCGCAGATTGACACGCAATGCCTTGGCAATGTTGACCCCGGCTTCCTTGGCACCGTAAATGAACACATTGGCACTATGGGTGCCGTCGAAGTTCAGCGCCTCGAAGAAAGTCTTGACAATCACACGGGAGCATGCCATCATGGCAAAGCTGATGATATAAGACATGAACAGCACGCTGACCGGAGCCAGGTTGAACTCCAAATAGCTTTCTGTCAAGACGCTTGTTATCATCAGCAGTGCATACGACACTGTTAATGACACAAAAATGCGCATGATATCCACAAAGGAGGAAAAGCGCAACACATTGGAATACGTACGGAAAACACGGAAGAAAATCAAGTTGACAACAACCGTCCATAAAATGGTCTTGTCAATGGTAGAGGATTCCAAAAAAATGCTTCTGAAATCATATCGGAGAGCATAGGCCAACAGACTGGATATGACGATGATAAATACGTCAATTAATAGAATAGTCCATATCGGAAGCACTTTCGCGGAAAGATACCGATGAAAAAAATTTCGCTTCATTTCGCTTGACAGTTTTGTTTTAGGCGAGGCAAAGATACACTATTTTAGTCAAAACAGACAATAAATCGATAAAAAAATGTTATAACAATTATTTATCGTCTATAAAGAAACCATCCCACCTCCCCCGTTTTAACAGTCAGAAAGCGGGATAGAAATAGTTTTGCCCCGGAAAATGCGGTATCCGCTACATCAGATTACTTGCCAACTCGCTCAACTGGCTGCGCTCCCCTTTCACCAGATTGACATGGGCAAACAAATTCTGGTCTCTCATGCGGTCTATCATATAGACAAGCCCGTTGGACTGACTGTCCAGATAGGGTTGGTCTATCTGCTGAATATCACCGGTAAACACCATTTTTGTACCTTCGCCGGCACGGGTGATGATGGTCTTAATCTCATGTGGGGTCAGGTTCTGGGCTTCATCGATAATACAGTAGGTTTCGCTCAAGCTGCGCCCACGGATAAAGGCTAATGCCTCGATGACCAATTGTTCACTTTTTTGCATATCCTCCAAGCGTTTCACTTCAGAGGAATTGGCAGCGAACTGATGCTTGATTACATTCAAATTATCGAACAAAGGCTGCATGTAAGGAGCCACTTTCTCATTGGCATCACCGGGAAGGAATCCAAGGTCCTTATTGGATAGGGCTACGATGGGACGTGCCAGAAGAATCTGCTTGTAGTCGGTAAGTTTTCCCAATGCAGCGGCCAGTGCCAGCAGGGTCTTGCCGGTTCCCGCCTTACCAGTCAGGGCAACCAGCTTGATGTTCGGGTCATTCAGCACCTCAAAAGCAAAGCTCTGCTCAGCATTGCGCGGTTCAATGCCATAGTTCTTTGTCTTGTTGACCCGGCAAATCGAATGGGTAAAGGGATTATAACGTGCAAGCACACTGCTGCGGTCACTCTTCAGCACAAAGCATTCATTAGGACGAATGATGTCCTTAAAATCAAACTCGTTGATGTCCAGTCCTTCTTTGGAAGAATAAATGCGGTCTATCAGCACAGGGTCAATACCCTCGAACACTTCATTCGACTTTTCGAATATATCCACATTGATTACCTTATCATTGATATAGTCTTCGCACAGCAGACCGATGGAACGCGCCTTCATGCGCAGATTCACGTCTTTCGTGACAAGGATGGTTTTCATTTTAGGCTTTTTGGTGGAAAGCCAGTCCACTACCGACAGAATCTGATGGTCGGGGATGCGTTCGGGAAAGGAATCACGTACTCGGGGAGAGTCCACCATGCCTGCCACCACAAACAGACGGCCCAAGCCCTCTCCCAATGGCGCCCCTTTGGTGAACAGATTGTCATCGGTAATCAAATCTAGCTCACGGACGAACTCACGCGCATTGAAATTAATCTGCTCATTACCTTTCTTGAATTTGTCCAGTTCTTCAAGGACTACGATGGGAAGATAAATGTCATTCTCTTGAAAATTCTTCAAACAATTATAATCGTGAAGAATCACATTCGTATCAATCACAAAATTTTTCTTAGCTCCCATACACGTTAGATTTAAATTGTTAATACCTTTGCATAAGCTTAAGATAAGCTACACTGCAAGCAATTTCAAGCAAGCTTGATTGCGTTCGGTCTGCATTATCTTTGTCGCTTTTAAAGATAACAAATTAATAGGGAGAAAGGATTGCTTCTCCGTTAAATATTATAAAAGATGGATTATCAGGACACTTTTAACTTACTTATATAACAGTGTGCCCATGTTTCAGCAAGTGGGCGGCTCAGCATACAAGGAAGGATTGGAAAACACTCTGACCCTGGACGCACACTTCGAACATCCCCACCGCAGTTTCCGCAGCATTCATGTGGCCGGTACCAATGGAAAGGGCTCCTGCTCGCATACGCTTGCCGCCATACTGCAAGAGGCAGGATACAGGGTCGGGCTCTATACCTCGCCCCATCTGGTGGATTTCCGGGAGCGCATCCGGATTAATGGACAGCCTATACCCGAGGAATACGTCATCCGTTTTTGTAGAGCAGGAACGTGGCTTCTTCGAACCCCTCCATCCCTCTTTCTTTGAGCTGACCACTGCCATGGCCTTCCGCTACTTTGCCGATGAGAAGGTGGATGTAGCCGTAATCGAGGTGGGACTAGGCGGACGCCTGGACTGTACCAATATCATCCGTCCGGATGTATGCATCATCACCAACATCAGTTTTGACCATACCCAATTCCTGGGGGACACCTTAGCAAAAATCGCAGGAGAGAAGGCAGGAATCATCAAAAGCGGTATCCCCGTTGTAATCGGCGAGACCACTCCCGAAACGAAACCGGTATTTCTGGAAAAAGCACAGACAACGGGTGCTCCCATCTACTTTGCCGAGGAGAATGACCGTGAAGACTATCCCGGAATAGAATACGAACTGAAAGGACTCTACCAGCAGAAAAATGCCCGGACCATCCTCACCGCCCTCCCGCTACTGAAAGAAGCCGGCTACCGGCTGGACGGACAAGCAGTGCGCAGTGGCTTTGCCCGTGTGGTGGAACTGACGGGCTTGATGGGACGCTGGCAAAAACTGCAGGACTCGCCCACCCTGATTTGTGACACCGGCCACAATGTGGGAGGCATCACCTACATTACAGAACAACTGAAACAGCAGGCTTACCGCCAGCTACACATCATCATAGGCATGGTGAATGACAAGGATATACGGGGGGTACTGGCCCTGCTGCCCCGGGAAGCGACCTACTACTTCACCAAAGCCAGCGTGAAGCGAGCATTGCCCGAAAGCGAACTGCAGGAGCTTGCCGAAGCAGCAGGTCTGGAAGGACATTGCTATCCTGATGTACCTGCCGCCGTGCGGGCTGCACAAGAAAAAAGCCTCCCGGAAGATTTCATCTTCGTGGGAGGCAGCAGTTTCATTGTGGCCGACTTGTTAGCGAACCGCGATGCACTCAATCTCTACTAAGGCATCTTTGGGCAGCGCCTTCACTGCCACAGCCGAACGTGCCGGGAAAGCACCGTCAAAATAAGTGGCATATACCTTGTTCATATCAGCGAACAAGGACATGTCTGCCAGGAAAACGGTTGTCTTCACAATATTCGCCATGCTCAGACCTGCCTCTTCCAGGATATGCTTTATATTCTCCAAGGACTGGCGGGCTTGCGCTTCCGCACCTTCAGCCATCACTCCGGTAGCTGCATCAATAGGCAACTGACCTGATACAAATACCATTCCGCCAGCTTCGATAGCCTGGCTATAAGGGCCTATGGCGCCCGGTGCCTGCTGGCTGCAAATCACTTTCTTCATAATTGTCAAAGTTTGTTTTTATTAATAATCGAGTCTATTTTCTTTTTTGAAATAAAAAAAATCCGAAGTATATGCAGTATTCCGGAAATCCACGCATTTTATAAATAAAACAACGTAATTTCACTCATAACCTGTTATACCTAGACTTAACTCATTTAACACGGGGGAGTTCCCCAAAACAGAGGCTCTGCTTGCGAAAGCAGAGCCTTTATTCTATCCCATCCCTTTACTTGCAATGCTTCTCAATCAAAGCATCCACATTGGGGTCACCCAATTCCTTTGCCTTGGCAAAGCTGGCACAAGCTTCCTTATCCTTCTTCATCTGCAGCTGGGCGATACCCATCAGACGATAGGCCTCGGCATAGTTAGGGTCTTTCTCCAAGGCAGTCTTCAGCACATTCAACGCCTCCTCGTAACGTCCCACGCGAAGATTCACCACTGCCAGTTCGGCACGGTAGGTCAAATCCTCCGGATTCAGTTCGATGGCCTTCGCCATATCGTCCAGCGCACGCTGGTACTGCTTGGCCTTCAAGGCAGCCTGCTCACGGTAATAGTAGAACATGTCGTTCACTTTACCGTTCACGGCATTGTAATAGGCGTCATAATCCAACATGGCATTACGCGCCTGGTCTGCATTCATGCGGGCTTGGGCACGCTCCAGCAAGTAAGGGGCAGCTTCCTCCGTATAGGGCTGGGTAAAGCGGGCCACACAGCTGTCCATCAGAGCCAGTACCTCTTCGGCAGGCGCCTGCATCAATTCCTTGGTCTTGGCGGCACTGAAGAAGGTAGCCGGAGAGGCCAGAATGGTCTTGTTCACTTTATCATAGCTGGTAAATGCCGACGGATAGTCCTGCTTGGCAAACTGGATGTCACCCTCCAATTGGACATAAACCGGAAGCTCGTCAATGGCTATCGCTTTCCGTACCTCGCCCAGAGCTTTGTCGAGCGACCAATCCTTATAAACTTTCTCGGGCTTGCCCAATGCATAATTATAGATTATCTTGGCCCGGTTGTAATACACATCATCTTTCTTTGCAGCAACCTCCAAAGCCTTATCCATATCTGCGGCAACCTTATCCATGGAAACATCTTCACGGGACATGAACAGATGCTGGGAAGCACGGCGCAGATAACCGTCGGCACTGGCAGGATATTGTGCAATGAAATCATTCAGAGTCTCCATATACTTCTCCGGAGACAGTTGGGAAGAAGCCATGTAGAGGAATACCAAAGCCTGCTCTTCGGTATCGGGCAATGCCTTCTTGATACCGATGCCCTTTAATGACATATCTCCATAAGACAATGCGGAGATATTCTGCGACATGGCGAAATTGGCATCAATAGCATAGCAGATGGTAGCCGTGTCTTGTCCGGAGGACTTCTGCGCAAGGCCGAAGACCTGCCCGTCCACAGTCATCAGCGGACAACTCACCATCTTGTCCTTCAGACGCATATCGAGCGTATAATAGGAATAGTTGCCGGAAATCTTATCAGCTTCCTTTACTTTCCCGGCAGTGTAGGAACGGTCTTTCTGGGTGGAATAAGGCAGCAGATATACATCCGCACCGGCAGCCGGAGCCACAGCAGCCAAAGTGAGTGCCGTGACTTTCTTTCCGGGGATACCGACACGGAACTTGACAACATCGTACATGTCATCGGCCCCCATAATGGCCTCCACCGGCATCTGTGTCCCGTCCGAGCTCATCACAACGGCGCGCCGGGCACCTTTGAACAAGGTGTAGTCAGAAAGCGCAACGCCATCTTCAGTGACAAAAAAGCCGTTTCCAGTATTCAGTATCTTATCGTTCTGGTCGTAGGTCACCACCGAAAAAACGGCACGTTTGGCTTTGTCTACCCACTTCGGGGCTTGTGCCACACTCCACTGAGCCAATAAACAGAGAGTGAGCATCAACAGCAATTTCTTTTTCATATCTTAGTTGGTTCTTTGTTTTACCGCTTCATAAATCAAAATGCCGGCTGCAACGGAAACATTGAGGGACTCGATGGTTCCCAACATGGGAATCTTCACCCACTCGTCACACAACGCCAGGTTGTCATAGGACACCCCCTTGTCTTCGGCACCCATAATGATGCACATCGGACCGGTATAGTCGGCTTTGGTATAGTCGTAATCGCCTTTCTCCGTGGCTGCCACGATATGGAAACCACTATTCTTGAGGAATTGCAGGGTCTCTTTCAAGCTGTGTTCGCGGCAAACGGGCAAAGTGTGCAAGGCTCCTGCCGAGGTTTTCATGGCGTCTGCGTTGACTGATACACTGTTCCGTGCAGGGATAATCACGGCATCTACCGCCGCACACTCGCAAGTACGGGCAATGGCACCGAAATTGCGGACATCCGTGATGCCGTCAAGCATCACAAACAGAGGATTCTTGCCCTGCTCGAAAAGGAAAGGTACCAAGTCCTCCGTCTTCTGGTAAGTGACTGAAGAGATGAAGGCAATCACTCCCTGGTGATTCTTCCGCGTCACGCGGTTGATGCGTTCCACCGGAACGCGCTGTACCGGTATCAAAGTCCCTTTCAAGACAGCGAACAGCTCTTTTGACAAATCACTCTGAATGTCCTTCTTTACCAATATCTTGTCTATCTCTTTTCCTGCCTGAATGGCTTCTATCACGGCACGAACGCGAAAATCATTTCACTGTTATCAACCATATATGGGTATTTACTATTTGACGATTTACTATTTACTATTTGATACTTCCAGCAATGCTCTGGCATTGTTCAGTGCGGCTTCGGTCAGCTTAGCACCACTCAGCATATGGGCTATTTCTTCCACACGTTCATCGTCGGTCAGACGACGGATGTGACTGTTTGTTTCCGTCTCGTTGTCCTGCTTGTACACCTTATAATGGGCGCATCCGCGGGCAGCAATCTGGGGCAGATGGGTAATGCTGATTACCTGGCGGTCCTGCTCGCCCATCTCCTGCATGATATCCGCCATGCGGTCGGCTATCTCGCCGGAGACTCCGGTATCTATTTCGTCGAATACAATGGTAGGAAGCTTGACGGCACCGGCTATCATTGCTTTGATGGAGAGCATGACGCGGGCTATTTCACCACCCGAAGCAACGGAGGAGACGCTTTGCAATGCCCCGTTCTTATTCGCGGAAAACAAGAAGTTCACAGTATCCGCCCCGTGTATGCCCGGCTCTTTGCGGGCACCTATCTCTACCTGGAAACGGACATTGGGCATGCCCAACGGAACCAGCCGCGCAGCCATCTGCTTCTCCACTTCACGGGCAGCGGCAGTACGCGCCTTGGTGAGGACGGCAGCCTGCTTTTTCACCTTATTATATAAAGCGTCGCAACGCGCTTTCAGTTCCTCGATGTGCTCGTCGGACGAAGTGATGGCTGAGAGTTTGGCGGCGTATTCATCCGTCAACGCCAGAAGTTCACCGACAGTGGAAACGCGGTGCTTCTGTTGGAGCGTATAAATCAAGTTCAGACGTTCGTTCACTTCATCCAGACGTTCGGGGTTGAACTCTATTTCATCCTCCTTACCCGACACTTCCTGCGAAATATCCTTCAACTCGATATAAGTGCTTTCCATGCGTTCGGCAAGTTCCCCGGCAACCGGATAAACCCTCTGCAGGCCAAGCATCGTGTTCAGGCATTCCTTCAGCCCGGACAACAAGCCTCCTTCGTCCGAGTAGAGCGTCTGCCCTACCCGATAGAGTCCGGCCTTTATCTCTTCCGCATGGCTCAGCGTATCTGCCTCTTGCTCCAGCTCCTCCTGCTCACCGGCAGACAAGTGTGCCTCTTCCAACTGTTCCAGTTGGAAACGGATATAGTCTTCGTCCGACTTATCCTGATTGGCACGGGCAACAAGGGCCTCCAAATCCTGCTGTGCCTGCTTCCATGCTCCGAAGATATGCTGGTAAGCAGACAAGGCCTCTTCGTTATGCGACAAGATGTCCAGTACATTCAACTGAAATCCCTCCTTGTTCAGCAAAAGGTTCTGATGCTGGGAATGCACGTCAATCAGCTGTTCTCCCAACTCCTTCATCTGAGCCAATGAAGCAGGCGTGTCATTGATGAATGCCCGGCTCTTGCCCGAAGCGGACACCTCGCGGCGCAGGATGCATTCTTCCTCGTACTCCAACTCATTCTCCCCAAAGAAAGGCTGCATACCGTAAGCGGAAATATCAAAACGGGCCTCGATAATGCACTTCGAAGCTCCTACACGAATGGCTTTCACATCGGCACGCTGTCCCAGCAGCAGACCGATGGCACCCAGAATAATGGATTTTCCAGCACCGGTCTCACCCGTTATCACCGAGAAACCGCTGCTGAAGCTGATATCGAGCTTTTCAATAAGCGCATAATTCTGTATGTAAAGCGAACGCAACATAAGGATATTGACAATTTGACGATTTACTATTTACTATTTAAATCTTTCACCAGACGGTCTACGATGTCGGCAGCCACTTCGGCTTTGGACTTCAAGGGGTAGTCCGTCTTTCCCTGGTGGTCTATGATACTGATTTTATTGGTATCGCAACGAAAACCGGCTCCCTTGTCGTTCAGGGAGTTCAGCACGATGAAGTCCAGATTCTTGCGGTTGAGCTTGTCTTCCGCATTCATCTGCTCGTTATGAGTCTCAAGGGCAAAGCCTACGAGGAGGCGCCGTTGGTGCTCTGTATCGTTCTTCAGATTGCCTAAGAAAGCGGCTATGTCGCGGGTAGGTTTCAAGTTCAAACTCATCTCCCCGGTCTTTTCACGTTTGATTTTCTCATCGGCAACTTGTTCGGGAGTATAGTCTGCCACAGCAGCCGTCAAGATGGCGGCATCGGCATGGACAAAGGCGGCGGATGCAACCTCGAACATCTCCTGCGCCGACTCTACCGCATGGTACTGGTGCATCGGGAAGTAAGTGCCTTGCTGCACCGGACCGGCAATCAGTATCACCTTGGCCCCTCTGGCGGTACATTCATCTGCCAGGGCAAGTCCCATCTTGCCGGAAGAATAGTTGCCGATGAAGCGCACCGGGTCTATCTTCTCATAAGTAGGTCCTGCGGTTATCATCACTGTCTTGCCCACCAGGTCGCCCTCTTTGGCAGCAAAGTACATTTCCAGGTGGCGGATGATATTCTCCGGCTCCTCCATACGGCCTTTCCCCACCAGATGACTGGCGAGTTCTCCCGTAGCAGGTTCTATGATGTGGTTTCCATAAGAGCGGAGTGTATCCAGATTCTTTTGGGTGGAAGGATGAGCATACATGTCCAGGTCCATGGCAGGCGCCACAAACACCGGAGCTTTGGCGGAGAGATAGGTGGTAATCAGCATATTGTCTGCCACGCCATTCGCCATCTTGCCGATGGTGGAAGCCGTAGCCGGAGCTATCAGCATGGCATCTGCCCACAGACCGAGGTCCACATGGCTGTTCCAGGTGCCATCGCGTTGGGCAAAGAACTCACTGATAACCGGTTTGCTGGTCAGGGCAGAGAGCGTGATAGGGGTAATAAATTCTTTTCCGGCAGGCGTAATGACCACCTGCACCTCTGCACCACGCTTAATCAGTCCGCGAATAATATAGCATGCTTTATAGGCGGCAATGCTGCCCGTAATGCCCAATACTATTTTCTTCCCTTTCAGTATATTTGCCATTTATTTCTGAGTCATTTCACGCAGACGTATCTTGGTCAGCGTGGCTTTGGTATTCAGGGTAAAATCACTGTTCAGAATCCAGCTGTAATAGCCGGGATCGCGCTTCAGGACATCGGATACCGACATGCCCTTGTACTTGCCGAAGTTGAATACTTCCACACCTTTGTCATCGTAGACCATACGACCGGCAAAGTCCACATTCTTGTTGAAGCTGGAATAGTCGGCAAGGAAAGCCACGTCATTCTGCAACTCCGGATAGCGGTCCAACTGCGACATCAGCACTTCGTAGGTGGCACGTGTATCAGCCTCTGCCGTATGGGCGTCTTCCAGATTCTTGCCGCAATAGAATTTATAGGCAGCAGACAGCGTGCGTTGCTCCATCTTGTGGAAAATGACCTGCACGTCCACAAACTTGCGGCGGCTCATGTCAATGTCCACACCGGCACGAAGGAACTCTTCCGCCAGGACGGGGATATCAAAACGGTTGGAGTTGAAGCCCGCCAAGTCGCATCCTTCAATGTCATTGGCAATGTTGCGCGCCACTTCCTTGAATGTGGGGCAGTCGGCTATATCGGCATCGTAGATGCCATGAACGGCAGATGCTTCGGCAGGAATGGGCATTTCGGGATTGATACGCATGGTTTTGGACTCCTCATTCCCGTTGGGATATACCTTGAGATAACAGATTTCGACAATTCGGTCTGAGTTGATATTGGTACCCGTAGTCTCCAAATCAAAAAAGACTATCGGATTTTTCAGATTCAATTTCATTGTTTTTTCGTTTTATAAGCTCTGGCTATGAGCTATAAATTATAAGTTTAACTTACAAGCCACGAGCTACAAGTACCGTGCGGCATAATTGCGCAGCCACTTGTAGCTCGTAGCTCATAACCCGATTGCTAATATTCATCAGTCATTCAACATCATCGGCATCAGCAGCATCAGCAGGTCTTCGTTCTCTTCCTGCTCTACCGGAATAATGACACCTGCACGTGAAGGATCTGCCAGTTCGATAACGATTTCATCGGCAGAAATGTTATTCAGAATGTCAATCAGGAAAGTGGACTTGAAACCGATGCTCATCGGATTGCCCGCATACTGGCAAACCAGTGTTTCTTCGGCCGATGTAGAGAAATCGATGTCCTGTGCGGAGATGACAATTAGATTCTCCTGCATGCGCAGCTTGATAAGGCTGCTTGCCTGCGAAGAGAAGATAGACACGCGGCGCAAAGCACCGAGCAGTTGCAGACGGTCTACCGTCACTTTATAAGGGTTGTTCTGCGGAATCACAGAGTTGTAGTTGGGATAGCGCCCTTCAATAAGGCGGCATACCATGCGGTAGCTTTCCAATGTGAACACAGCGTTGCGTTCGTCGAACTCGATAGTCACCATACCTTGTTCCTTCGGTAGCAGGTTCTTCATCAGGGAAGCCGGCTTCTTGGGCAGGATAAAGGCAGCACGCTCGTTGCCCTTGGCGGCCAGTGTCTTGCAGCGCACCAGTTTATGACCGTCCGATGCCACCATCGTGATATCCTCCGTTGTGATATCGAAATAGATACCGTTCATCACAGGACGAAGTTCGTCATCAGCTGTGGCAAACACGGCACGGTTGATGCCACCCAGCAACACTTGTGCATCCATTTCCACACGTACGGCATTGTCACCCAACATGGCGGACTGCGGGAACTCGTCTGCATTCTGCCCCATCAGACTGTATTTACCGTTCTGATACTGTACCGTGATTTCAAGGGAATCCGTATTGATTTCAAAAGTCAACGGTTGTTCGGGAATTTCCTTCAAAGCGTCCAAAAGGGTTTTGGCTGTGACGGCAAAACGGCCGTCCATATCACTTTCATTCACTTCGACTGTAGTGACCATCGTCGTTTCACTGTCGGAAACAGTTGCAGACAAGGTTCCGTCTTGCAGTTCAAAGAGGAAACAATCCAAAATAGGCAACGCATTCTTCGAATTAATCACACGGCTAATAGCCTGCAAATGACTGGAGAGCGCAGTACTCGAAAACGATAAATTTCATATCTTCTGTATATTTAAGTTTTTTATTTTGCTAACGTCTTAGAAACCGTTTTTATATTTTTCAAACTGACGGACAAAGTTAAAAAAAGAATTTCCCTACGACAAAGAAATAGCAAGAAAAAACAGCCGAATATTCAGTCTCATATTCCTAAAAAAATTGATAACTTCGCCGCATCATTTAAAAAGAAAACAATGGAATTTACAGGAAAAATCATCGCTATACTCCAGCCCAGAGGCGGAGTTTCCAAGTCAGGTAACGAATGGAAATCACAAGAATATGTGATTGAAGACCATGGCCAATATCCGCGCAAAATGTGTTTTGACGTATTTGGAGCGGACAAAATCGAACAGTTCAATATTCAGATGGGCGAAGAGCTGACAGTATCTTTTGATGTAGACGCACGCCAATGGCAAGACCGTTGGTTCAACAGTATTCGCGCATGGAAGGTAGAACGCGTAAGCACTGCCGCACCCGCTCCGGGCGCTCCCGTTCCACCGCCGGCTCCCACTGCCGCACCGGAATTCCTCGCAGGGGATGCAAAGGATGACCTGCCGTTCTAAGAATATGTTATAATTCACCACAGATTGCACAGATTAACACAGTTTATTCTAGAATTTTGATAATCAAGAATTTTTAGCTGTGTTAATCTGTGCAATCTGTGGTGAGTGTGTATTTTGACTTTCCTCGTGCTTATTTTCCCTCAGCACTCTACAGAATGACCGATTAATCACCCTTTATAAAGCAATACGATATTCGGATAAACCACCCCTTCTGTACAAGTAAACTGTACTGCAAGCATGAAATGACGGAAGAAGTTGGATTGACGGAAGAAGAAGTTCGGTATCAGACGCACATACGTTTCAGGCTGGCTCAGCATCATCTCCATATCCACCATCATCACAAAATTATATATGGGTGAAAGACTGCCTATACCCTCTTCGTACACCGGTGTTCCGTCTAACACATCTCCACTCTCCACCGCCTCAATATAGGCCGAAAGGCTCAGTGCATCGGGAGCCAGCAACAGACTACCCCGATAGAAACAGGCAAAGGTATAAAGGGCAGACTCCGTGATGCCCGTCAGCTGGGTGAGCAGCGTGTTACGGGGCAACACATATTTAGGGAACTTCCTTGCTTTGGGATACAACGAATTATTTGAAACCACCTTCGGCATAAGCGGAGCATCCTCTTCCTTGGGGGTACTGTAAAGCAGAGACTGCAAGCGGCGTTCCGCTGCCAGTTCATCCTTGAGAGGGATACACATCACGGCGCAAGGCAGCTTGTCCAACGTGTCTTTAGACTGGAACAAGCAAGACATCACGCTCTCGCCCGCATGCTCATTCAAGTAAGCAATCCACTCCTCGTCGCGCTGCTTGATATAGTCTGAATAGGTGGCCTTGGCATACTCCTGACTGGCAGTAAAGCCAAACCAGGAATTTCTGTCAGACATTGCCCAGCGATCGTAAAAGAAAGTGGAAGACGGAAGCAGAGCCCCGGAAAATCCGTCCTCTACCGGCTGCTGCACCCGCAAGGCATTGATAAACGTCTGTGTGGAATCCGACCCATGGCTGATGCCGGAGCAATAAATGGCATCTTCATTGAACTTCATGTCAAACTCCGCCCAACTGCCCAGCTGCGTCTGCGAACGGATACCGTCCGTAGGCTTCCCCATATCCACTCCTTTCATACGCACATAGACCGTGGCAGCCACGTTACTCTGCTTGCCCGCGTACATAGTGCGGAAAGAAGGGAGGTTCATCAGGGACTTTTTGCTGCGCCGCGCATCAATCACATGTTCTATCAAACGCTTCTGGAAACTTACAACCAGAAAATCGGGAGTGAAGTAGGCAGCCAGGAAACGACCGTCTGCCATGGGATAGATACGTATCTCCTCTCCCTTGTAATCGAAATACTTGGAAGGAAACGAACTGGAGCAGTACTTCTCCACAAAAGACTCCACCAACTCATAATCACCCGAACCCAAACTACAATACAATACTTGGTTCATCGGTGTATCCGGCTCGTGAAAGCTAATCAGCATCTTGTTCATCTGTTTACTCAGTCCATGCGGAGTATCCTCCACCAAAGTATACAAATACTTCTTCAAGTAAAC
>ENA-OQHL01000767-OQHL01000767.1-human-gut-metagenome-genome-assembly--contig:-NODE-767-length-20284-cov-15.714839_pt1 | contig 20284 bp, 17 predicted proteins | sample MGYA00242565_ERZ504723 | MGnify/ENA primary metagenome ERZ504723 (study PRJEB26092, sample SAMD00036211) | human gut metagenome | host: Homo sapiens | study: EMG produced TPA metagenomics assembly of... | reverse complement strand
CTTCCCATTCCGAACAGAGAAGTTAAGCCTTGTCACGCCGATGGTACTGCGTCACAGTGGGAGAGTAGGTAGCTGCCGTTTTTGATTGAAGCCTCCGGACTTGAAGAAGTTCCGGAGGCTTTTTTTTGCATATGCACGCATGTGGCGGAGTCTAGTAACGGAAATAATCCTATGTTCTGTAACATGAATATGGTATATTTTTCTCTTTTTGCAGTACTTTTAGTGTAAATTCTATCATTAAATTCTTTTTCTATCATTGATTTTTGTACTTTTGGGCTATTCTTTTTGAATTTATTGAAGAAAGAAAGTGTTAAACTCAAAAAAATAAGAAGTTTTGCTTGACACTCATGTTTTAGGGATATTTATTGAATCTCCCACTTTAGAAGATCAGTGAGAGATGCACTTTCTTCTTCGTTAAGTTGGAAAACCTTGGGTTCCGAATTATGCTGTTATACTTTTAGCATAACAATATAAAGGAGTTAAGAACAGTACTGTCTGTTCTCTTTCTTATTTATATGTATAAGCTAGTGCTGCTCCCAATGCCGTGCGATATTCTGCATATTCGGGTATCCAAAAATGGCATTGATACATTTTTTCCATAACTGGGAATATTTCTTTGCATTGTGGCATTTTGGTCAAATTACCTATCAGGACAAAATCTTTGATATGGCTATTCAGTGCTGCTAATATGACAGATTGTCCTATCGATTGTAATACCATATGAATGATTCCCGCTGCTACATCTTCCATAGAGGCATTTGAGCTTGCTTTGCCAAATGTGGAAGCGGTGGCATCCAAAGGAAGTCCCGGTAGAGGAGTGTTGCAAATATCCTTGATTTGCAAATCAATATTTTCTATTACACCTTTCTCTGCCATCTTCACCACTTGATGAATATTCTGTGTTTTTAACAACAGGCAGGATAATCCTTGAATGGTTCCTCCACCAATACCTATACCACCTATGTGAGATATATTTTCACCTCCTTCCACTTTTACAAAAGAGGTGCCGGTACCCATGCTTACTACAATAAGGTCTTGTAGTTGGGAGTCATAGTGAGCTCCAAGGCCGTTTGCTAGAAACTCATCCGTATGATCAGTAGAGAGTCCATATAATGGTTGGTTTACGTAAGCACTTCCCACTCCTGTCAACATGACTTTATCAATGTCGTTTAAGCTGATTCCATTATCATATATGTATTTGCCAAAAGCACCGAATAACGAAGTGATAGGATCTTCGGCTTTTACAATCATAGGATGTTTTATGCCTTCTTTATCCACACCTATTATTTTGGTGGTACTTCCGCCTACGTCTATACCTATTACCATTCCCATTGTTTTTCTTTGTTTATTCTAAAAGAGTGCAAATATACAGGAATTATCTAAGTGTTTATTCATATAGCTTGCGATAATTACCAATTATCTGTTCGGAATGGGGCTACTGGCAGACCTGATGCTCCGAATAAAGCACCGTCAGTATGGTTGGCCCAATTGTATCTCACGGCTACAGGATGAGGTACATCGGGTGATTGTACAATTATTTCTTTCTTTTTTACTGTTACTGTTGCCGGATAAAAAATCCTATCTGTACCTGCAATTATAAATCCGCGTACTGGATCGGGATGCAGGAATCCTTTTCCTAGATTTTCAAAATGGATACGAAGGGTATTTCCTTCGATGCTGTAGCTTTTGTAAACCGGATATTGAGGCATTTTTCTTTTTCCGTAGGTTTGTTTTAATGCTAGCTGTGATAGGCGAAGACCTGTTTCCAGAGTGCTTTGGAAGGTATTGCTTTTTCCTTTTCCAATATCGGTGGTTACTACCATGCCTGTATGATTCAAGTGTAAAGCCTGTGCTTGTGCTTCACGTATGGCCGCCCAGTCTGAATCATCTTGTATTTCTTCTTTTTTCCCATGATTGGACAGTTGTACAAAGTAGAAAGGCATTTGTGGTTTCTGCCACTTATCGCGCCAGTCGGCTATCAATGACATGAATAAGTCTGCATATTCATCGCTGCTTCCCAAATTACTTTTTCCTTGATGCCATACAATACCTTGAAGAGGGAAAAAAGTAAGCGGATGTATCATCGCATTGAATAATCCTGTGGGATACTTAGGGTTACTTTCTGGTGAAATGGGTATAGGGGGGATTCCACTTAATGAGAGACCGGACAGGTATTTCCATTCTCCTGCCAATGAGATAAGATTCTTGCCTTGTATACTTAGTTTCATGTCTTCTGGACGGCCATATATTCCTCCTTTGCTTTTGTAATTGGTCACACGTATGGTCAGTACAGCCTTTCCGCGTTTTACCAGCTTATAGGGAATTTTGTAACAGCAGGACACATCGGCTTTTGTGTTTCGTCCTATTTCAGTCCCGTTATAATATACAATGCTTTCATCGGCAATGTTCCCCAAATTTATTGTGATATTTTTTCTAGTCCAGTTACGTGGAATATCTATCGTTTTTCTGAACCATACTACTCCATCGAAGTCTTTCATTCCCTTATCTTCCCAGTATCCCGGAAGTTCCATTGTTTTCCAGTTTTCATCCGAATAATCAGGTTCCGCCCATACTTGATGGTCATCGCACCATCCCATATCGTGTTCGTAAAGAGCTTGATACCACTTTTCTCTTTTACGGGCATATTCTGCTTCTATTTTTTCAGGATTGAACTCCAAGGATTCAAGCATTTCTGTTTCTTTGTTGTAGCTTGGCAGGTCTTCTAACGCATCATAACTGGCCCATGCTTCTGCAGGAGTATCTTTCCAGGTACAACTTATTATACCCACGGGTACTTTCAGAGTCTTTTGTAACTGGCTGGCAAAAAAATATCCCACTGCAGGGAATCCGGTTATGTTTTTGGAGGTGCATTCTTTCCAACCTTCTTGTGTAGTGTGTAAATCTTTCTTGGGAACTAAGGAGATTTCTTTCTTTGTCTGAAACAGACGGATATAAGGTTGGGGGGCTATATCTATGGGAGTTTCTGTTTCACATTCTCCTGTATACAACCATATTTCACCAATTAAAATATTTTGCAGTATGTGTTTATCCCCGTCCGAAATGATGATTTCATAAGGACCTCCGGCAGATGGGGTAGGAATTTCTATTCTCCAATTTCCTTCTTTGTCAGGTGATGTCGTATAGGGATGCTTACTCCATCCTGTTGTTATTATCACTTCTTTTTTTGTGGATGAATGGCCATGGAAAATGACATTTGATTTTTGTTGTAATATCATATTGTCTGTGAATAATGCAGGCAGTGTTACTTTGGCTTCTGTCATACAAAACGCCATTAACATTCCTAATAAGATCATTTGTTTTTTCATGAGTGCTAAATTTGTTGTGTTATCAGGCTTATGGTATCTATTTATGCTGGATAAGTCCTCGGTCTTTGAATATGAGTTGTACCAGACGGAAAGCCAAATCTGTAAGCAATATTCCCAAGGCGGCACCAATGATGACATCAAACAGCCAGTGACGGTTATTCAGAATACGGGTAAACCCTGTTACTATAGCTGCTGCGTATGCTACTAATCCTATCCAATATCCTTTGAACCCATATTCCTTATACAATAAGGTAGCTGCCATAAATGCTGCTGCCGTATGTCCGGAAGGAAAAGAGAAATAATTTGTGGCATCCGGGCGAAGCACTCCGGTGGTGAGTTTTAATCCGTTTACTACCAGCTGTGTCAGTATGACTGACAGGACTATGAAAGTGAACAACCGTTTCCATCCGAAACGACCTCTTATTCCTCCCAATTTTAGTCCGAATAGAAGTATGAGTGGAAAAAGTTGCAGATAATTGTCATAAGTTTGATGGAAAGCCGGAACGTGTATATTACGCAAATTACGTATGTATAGATTTGCATTCTCGAAAAAATGGGAGAATGTTCCGCTTCCGTCTTGCAAATACACTGCAATAACAAGTAATACAGCTATGTAAAACGTGATGATTGCCATCGTTTTAATTTTTCCTATCATAAGTCAGTTTATTAAGTACTACGGATGAATGCCCCGAAAGTACTCATTTTCTCTTTTATCTATTAATGTGTTAATGATAAATTTTGTTCAAAATAAGTTTCTTTAGGACTCTTATGGTTTAGCCGGTTCTTCCTTCATTTCCCCTTTGCTATATCCGCTGGGACTTATTTTATAGTATTTTTTGAATACTTCGCGGAAATATTTTACATCATTAAACCCGGTCATATCTGATATCTCGGATATATTATACTGTCCTTCGGATAGTAATTGTGCTGCCCGTTTCAGCCGGATCAGGCGGATATAGTCTGCCGGAGCTTGGTCTGTCAATGCTTTCAGTTTATTGTAGAAACTGGAACGGCTCATGTTTTGTGAAGCACAGAGTGACTCCACATTGAAACTTGAATTGTCTAGATTTTCAGTTATTGTTTCTTTCACTGCTTCTAGGAACTGTTGGTCCAATGTGTTGCTATAATTTATGGAAATACTGTCATTATGTAACTCCATATCTGCATATTTGCGGCGAAGGAGTGCACGGTTAGTCAGTATGTTGGCTATAGATGCTTTTAGTATTCCTATATTAAAAGGTTTTATTAGGTATTTGTCCGCACCTGTTTCTAATCCTTCAACGATATTCTTTTCATCATTTAATGCTGTTAGCAGAATTACAGGGATATGAGACGTCAGTATATTATTTTTGATAGCAGAACACAATTCGTCTCCTCGCATTTCGGGCATCATAATGTCTGATAATACTAAATCAGGTTTAAATTCAGGGATAATTTTTAAGGCTTCTTTGCCATTGGTACACGTTTCCACTTGATAAGCTTCGGATAAAGTATGAAACAGATATTCGCGTAGATCGTCATTGTCTTCCACAACCAGGATACGCTGTGTATTTTGAACATGCTGCCGATACAGATCTTTATAAGTATGGGGAGAGACTGCACTAGGAGATACTGGTGCCACGTTTTCTTGTTGTACCGTTTCTGTCGGGACCTGTTGGTTTCGGAATTGTTTTTGGGGGAAGATAACCTTTACACGGGTGCCTTTATTCTCTACGCTTTCTATGCTGATCTTTCCTTTATGAATACGTACTAGTTTCCATACTAACATCAGTCCGATTCCACTGCCTGTAATTTTTGCATTGATGGCATTGCTGCCCCTGAAATGTAACTTGAATAACTTTTTTTGTTCTTTGGCAGGAATCCCGATGCCCGTGTCTGTAATCTCCAGGCTCCAGTTGTCCTTGTCATGGCAGATGATAATGTGTACCTCACCGTGGGCGGGAGTATATTTGATAGCATTTGAAATCAAGTTTTTTGTGATCGAGTCCATTTTTTCTTTGTCGAACCATACATTTTGATATTCAAAGTTGCTTTTGTAGTCGAGTTTGATCTGTTTGGCTTCTGCATAACTATAAAAGGCATGGCATATTCCTTCCATATAGGTATTAAGTTCATGTTCCGATATACGGAGGGAGGAGGAGTATACATTAGCTTTGCTGAAGTTTATCAGATTAGTGGTGAGGCGTAGCAAGGTGTCCACGTTCTTCATCGCTGTAAGCATATTGGCCTGACTTTCTTCACTTAAATTTTCTTTTTGTTGAATTTCTTCCAAAGGTGCCTTTATTAGTGTCAGCGGAGTACGGATATCATGCGCTGTATTGATAAAGAACCGAGTTCTTTCATCCGAGGCCTTCTTTTCTCTGCGCATGGAATGCAGGCGGAAAATGACGTATGTTACTGAAGTGATAGTCAGGACATAAATACAAATAGCCCAAAAACTGAGCCACACGGGATGTGCTACAGTAATTTTCAATATCCGCTCCTGCAACACGTGTTTATTATCCTCTTTAGAAACGGAACGTACACGCAGTGTATAGGTACCGGGAGCAACATTAGTGAATCGGATAGTCCCTTCGTCACTTGGAGTAGTCCAACCGTCGTAGAATCCTTCCAACTGCCAGGTATATAGTATGTCCGACGGATAATCGTAATTGATAGAGGATACTCGGATAGAAAATGTATTTTGCATATATTTCAGATTCAATTTCTCTATTTGGTCGATATCTTTAGTCAGAGGAGAGTTTGGATCATTAGGATATACAGTTTGGTAGAAAATATGGAAGTCGCTGAATATCATATGTGAATCTCCTGTTTGGGGCATTTCTATGTTTTGGGGGAATTCCAGTGCACCATCTGTACTTCCGAATACAGTGTTCCCATTGGCACGTAGTACACCAGAGCCGGCATTGAAACAGGTGGACATCAACCCTTGTCCGCGAGTCCAGTTGCGGAACTGGCGGTTAGTAGGCGAGAAAATACTGATACCATTTTCGGTACTCATCAAGATATTCCCGTCTTTTGTGGGTAGAATAACATAAATGCTGTTTGATACTAACGGGCTGTTTTCTGTGTGGTAATGGGCGCTGATTGATTCTTTTACCGGATCATAAGTAAATAGTCCGGAGCCACTGGTGCCAATGTAGAGTAAACCATTGTTTTCTTGGTGTAACGTATAAATGTAGGTTGCTCCACCGGGCAGATGTATTTCATTGTATTTACCCGAATTCCGGTCCAGTAGAAAAAGATTGGTGGAGGTACCTATCCACATAGATGTACTATCCTTTTCTTCAATGGCAGTGACGGACCCTAGTCCGGGATAAAGACGTCCTTGGCGTGTCTTTAGATTAAAGCATTTCAGATTATAATATCCTCCGGACCATATGCACCCGTATCTGTCCTTTTTAATGTCGCGTATGTATTTGTCGGCACGTACATTCAGATGGAAAGATTGGGCAGGGGTGAGGTATTCTATGTTTCCGTTTTTCTTGGTAATCTGGAAAATGCCCGATGCATATCCTCCGGCCCATATAATACCCGGAGAAACTTCGCATAAAGTGATAAAAATGCGGTTCTGATTTTTTAGTCCGTGATTGAAAGAGCTTAGAAAAGAACGCCATTGCTTTTGCTTTGAATCGTATAAGCTGATGCCGTTGCTTGTTCCAAACCACAGATCCCCGTCACTATCTTCTATAATGGAGTTTACTTGGTTGTTTACTAGTGACTGCCGGTTGCCAATAGAGTGCTTTATCCAGTTGTAGTTGGTATATTGGTTATTGCGGACGGTAATTCCTGTAGGATAGCTAGACAGCCAGATACGCTGCTCGTTGTCTACATATACATCATTGATAATGTTCCCGTCCATTTCGTTGTAACTACCATAATTTGCAATGATATAAGGTTCGGTTTCATAGGTATCTATGTTTAATTTGTGCACTCCTGCTCCTTCAGTGGCTACTAATAATTCCTTTGTGTTCAAGGGACTGAGCCGTGTAATATTCACATCTGTTAGTTCTACTTCGGGACGTACAATTTTCTGGATATTTAAGTCATATATATAGACTCCCTTTTCAAAAGTGCCTATAAATAGTTTGTTGGCTGTACGGTGTAGATATAATTCGTGTACGTGCATATCCATCATTTCCAGTTTGCCGCAGGAGAGTTCTTTCAAATTCCCGTTTTCCAGTTTTACCAGATAGATTCTTTTGTCTGTACCTATAAAAAAATGTTCACTGTTTATCTGTTCTATGCAGGTGATATTTCCCAGCCGGTTAGAAATTCTTTGCTTTTGTCCGGATTCTATGTTAAAAAGGTGGATAGCCGATTTGCCGCACAACCATACGTTACTCTCCTGGTCTATATAACTATATCTCACGAAAGCATGGTAGTCCTTGTTCCAGTAATTGTACATACTGTATATCTGTACAAAACGATCGTGTCCTGAATCATAACGGAAAATTCTGCCTTGTTTTCCTGTGACCAGCAGTGTACCTGTTTTATCTAAATAAGTCCAGTTTATATTCAATAACGGGTCTAGCTCCCTGTCGCCTTCTTTTAATTTATAATGTTTTATTTCTTTTCCGTTATATCGGTCTATTCCCACATGGGTGAGGAACCACATGTATCCACGCGCGTCTTTTTGAATTCTGTATATTTTCTGATTACTTAGTCCTTCTTCTATACCAATATATTTATAAGTCTGCGATGAGACGGCTAATGACAATAGCAAAAAAATGAGACTTGCGATAGTAGCTTTCATAAAACTCTTTATTCTAAATCTTTTCCTTTTCAAAAAACAGTAACAAATTTAAGATAAAAAAATCATAGGACTAGTAATTTGATATGATCTAAATTTCGGTAAAATTATCCCTTTGTTCGCCTATAGCATCACTTGTTTAGATGTAGAAAATGCAAATGGAAGAATGTTTGTAACATTACTGTCAGATGATTATGTTTTCTTAACAAAACTTCGTGCAGCATTATGGTATAGCCTGCATTTCTTTCAATAGAAAAGACTTATAAACTAGAATAATTAACTAATAAAGAAAAGCACAATGAAAAAGTTTTTTGGTTTTAATAAATTGCTTGCGTCTGTAGCGGTACTTGCTTCTGTGATGATCTTTCAATCCTGTTTGGATGATGATGATAATGATTATTACAGATACGCGTGGCCCAATGCATTGGTTACTGTGAAACCGGTGGCCGACAATTCATTTTTTATGCAGTTGGATGACAGTACGACACTGTTGCCTGTCAATATGAAAAATTCTCCTTATGGTGAGAAGGAAGTAAGGGCTCTTGTAAATTTCGATCCGGTGAATGAGTCAAGCGGAGAGTATGACAAGGCTGTACATATCAACTGGATAGACAGTATCTTGACAAAACCGATTGCCGGTGATTTAGGAGATAAGAATGATGAAGTGTATGGTACTGACCCTGTAGATATGATTAACGATTGGGTGACAATTGCCGAGGACGGTTATTTGACTTTGCGTTTCAGAACCATGTGGGGGGATCGCAGTCAAGCTCATTTTGTCAATTTGCTGATGAGTAAAGATGCTGAAAATCCTTATGAGGTAGAATTCCGCCATAATGCCTTTGGTGATGTATACGGTGAACCTGCCGACGGACTGGTGGCATTTAATTTGGATTCCTTGCCTGACACTGAAGGAAAAACAGTGAAGCTGAAATTAAAATGGAAATCATTTAACGGAGAGAAAACAGCGGAATTTGATTATTGTACCCGTAAGTCAACTCCTGCAAACAATGCAGCCATTACAGCCGGACGAAGTGTCTTGAGATTAAAATAAGGTTTTATAACTGAGGTGCAATTTCAATCCCTCCTGTTCTATGTGGTATAGAGCCGGAGGGATATTTATTTTGCTCTATTCGCTCATCCATATCCCTAGCATTACTCCGAGGATACCCAATACCACACTGCTAATGATGTATGTGAAAAAAGAGGGGTAGAGTCCTGATTTCAGTAATTGCAAACTTTCGTTGCTGAAAGTGGAGAAAGTGGTGAAGCCACCGCAAAGTCCGATAGTGAGCATCAGTCTTATATCATTGTTGATATGAATGCGTGAGGTGAGGGTATAAAATACCCCGATAAGTATGCAACCCAAAATATTGACTGCGAAAGTACCCCACGGAAAATTCGTTGCTCCCTGGCGATAAATACTTATGGTAAGCAGGTAGCGAAGTACACTTCCTGTACCTCCTCCCAAGAAGATGAGTAATAGTGATTTCATAAATGCTACATTTTGATGCAAAAATAGCAATGATTATTCATTCAGAGCCAAACTTTTTTAGTAATTCTGGAAAACTTTCGTTAGTGCCTTATACAAAGGACTTTGAGAGAATTACCCGTTTTTGAGGTAATGACTTGGCAACTGTGCCATTTGCAGTGTTCTGCTATGAATTGCGTTCAAAGAACTCTTTCTGATGCAAAGGTAATACTATTTCTTTAAACTCGAGTTTTAAAATTGAATTTTGAGTGAATCAAGAAACATCGTAATAATTCAACATCTGTATTCTTAAATCCATTAATTGGCATTGCTCTTTTGAATATCGTTTTGATGATTTTAATTTATGAAGGACAGACTTTAAGGGTTCTGCTAGACCTAATTGGGCTGCAACCTCATCAGCCTTTATTTCAATCATCATAGTACCAGCTGTGCTTAAAGCTTCATTAAAATAATGAATTACGTGACCTACTTCATGGGCAATTGCTGCCATCTTTTCCATCTCAGTGAAATTAAACAACTCATACAGTTCAGGAGAGAGAATGATTGCTGCAAACACAGCACGCTGAACTCCATCAGATTTGACATCAATAGAATATGCAAATGTGTCGTTGCTTAGCCCCTCGATTAGAGGAACATTTTCCTGTAGTTTATATTGAGAAACGGTATAACAATCTATGCACAACGCACTTAAATGAGTGTATTTCTGGTATAATATAGACCTAAATCTTTGTTCAAACTCCTGAAAAATATTATCAGAAGTATGATTGTTGAATAACTTATTGGTTGAGTTGGACATAAACTATTGCAATAATTCTATATTAAAAATTTGCGTACATATCATTTTGAACATATAATCATAAAAACATAATTCTTTAGATTTTTTACTTTCCCAGTTAATGGGTATCCTGCTATTTGATTATTATTGGGTAATATCGAATTAGATATTGAACTTTCAATTAGATTTTTTAAATATGACGTTTTAATTGCATATCCTACATTTTCTGCATCCTTATGCTTGGCGTTCACAATACCAATAAGATTTCCCTTGTTGTCAAACAAAGGACCACCGCTATTGCCTGGTTGAATAGGTGCTGAAATCTGATATAAGGATACATCACCTTGAAATCCTGTTTTTGAGCTTATGACGCCCGTTGTTAATTTAATCTCATCTCCCATTGTACTAGTCAAAGGATAGCCTAAAACAAAGACTTCTTCACCAACATCAGAAACAGATGTTTTAACATTATAAGGTATTGAACCAAAGCCATTAAAGTTGTTGTCGGAAATCTGTAATAATGCAAGATCATTGTATTTATCAGTAGCAATAATGGTCGCATTATATTTAAGAGTAAAGTCACCTTTTATTCCTTGAATGGATATTGACTTGGCATTTTCAATTACATGATAGTTTGTTACAACATACCCATTTTTAAGAGCGAATCCTGTTCCTGACCATTCTTGCGTCAAGGATGGATTTCCTATATTGTTGAACGTAGGATACATTTTCAAATATCCGTCTTCATCTCCATCGATTACAATTTTCATACTACCACCTTCAAACATTGCATAAACATCTGTATTAACAGTTTTATCTGCCATATACCAATTAACTTTAAAAAAGCCAGGAGTAGCACTTGTTCTTAATACAGCCTTTACGTCCCCTAAACGCCATTGTTTTAGTGGCTCTGAACTTCCTAAGTATATTAATTTATATTCATTACCATCCTTAACACACGCCAACTTATATTTATTGTCAGAAAAACCTTCATAAATACCAACAATCCCGTCATTCTGATTATCTATTTTTCGCTTGATTTCAATTTCATTTAATCCTATATTAGGAACATTTGGATAAGGATTATTTATTTGTATTCCAACCCATTCAAATCCTCCATCTGCAAGTTCTCGTATATATACGTTCTCACATCCATACGGTAGTCTGTCAAAGTGCAATTCAAAATAGTAAAAATCACGACCTTTTTCATTTATCTTATATTTTGTATCTAATTGATCCGCACCTAAACTACGAATTAAGAATCCTGCTTCGCTCATTGTTTGACGCCCTTCCTTAATTCTTCTAATTGCATCTGCATATAATTGAGCATATTCAGAAGATGGAACAAAATCAGGAAAGTCTAATTTTGAACGTCTTGCATCATTTATATTCCAAGCATCAGTTGGTACTAAAACAGTAGCAGAACTAAATCTCACCCACCCTCCCCATTGTTTAGAACGAGGAACTTTTATCGTAACAATAGTCTCATCGTCAGTTAATTGTACTTTTTCAATAACACATTGATTATTCCGACTTTTAAGAGTTGGAGAATAAGTAGTTTGCCCAAAGAGCATTGAAAAGCTCATTAGAAGAAAACTTAAAACTAAAAAAGGAATTTGTAAACGCATATCATTATATTTTTTTGTTTGCAAGACAAAAAGCGTGAACTGTATGCCACACTCTTACTTGAAGGTCGTAGGAAACCTTGGATACGGATGTAACAATAGCAGCCCACGCTATAGCGTGAGAACCACTATGCTATCCTTGTATCCAATTTGAAAATTTCCTACGTTTTCAAGTACAAGATAAGCATAACGCTTCTTTCTTTTCTAATATGTCTTGGATAGAGTTTCCCCAATCCGATTACAAAAGTACAAAAAATCTGTGATACGAAATACCATTATCACGGACTTTATTTTGATTTACAACCTAATACCTTTATCTTGTTTTCTTGTGGGTACTCCCAATGTTTCCATAAACTCGTTTTTCTTTCGTCTGAACCAACTTATGTGTGAAACACCATCTATGTTGAGGTTGAAGTTGCCCTCCTTGTCCTCTTTAAGTGAACATATGGTTTTGTCTACCCTGAAATGTTGGTTAAACTCGCGAGAATACAATTCGCCTTTAATGGAAACATCCTTGAATGTGCATAGTTTTCTAATGACGGCATCGCCAAAGTTCAGCGTATCACGTAAGAATTTGATGGTCGGCATCAGCTTTTCCACATACGGGAAGTAGCGTCTGACAAAATTCGTAAACTCCGACAGCTTGCGGTGCTGTTGCTCGTAAGCGTTTCTTATCTCCTGTATCTGTTCAGCTTGTTGCCGTTCCCGTTGTCGGGCTTCGTCTTCAAGTTCAAGGATGCGGTTTTGCAAGTCCTCGTTCCTGCGTTCCAACGATTTCATCTTTCCACTTCCGAAAAGAGAGCCCACACTGCTTGCAAGGGCGGTTGCCGTATCGGTGGCTGCGCTTTTGAGCTTGTCGGTACGGATTTCCGCTTTCACCTGCTTCAGTTCCTCCTGCGCCTCGGCTTTCTTCTCCTGCAACAGTCTGGTTTCAGTTTCGAGGACTTCATTCTTCTTTTTCAAGTCCCTATAATACTGCATGGTGGTGGTGTGCCGTGCTTCCGAACCCCGTACCCCACGCTGCAATCCGTATTTCGCCATCACCCTTGCGTAATTGTCGTGGTAGGCGACCAAGGTCTGGCGGTTGAACAGGTCATCGGCACACAAACGGACGGAATTTGTTTTCTTGCGGTACTTGCGCTTACCGTCCGTCTGCTCTTTCTTGGCTTTGCGCCTTTCACCCGTCACGATGGGAACAACGGCTGCGTGGATGTGCGGAGTCTTCTCGTCCATGTGCAGATGTGCGGCAACCACATTGTCTTTGCCGAATGTGGCTTGCAGCCATTGGATGCTGTCGTTGCACCATTCATCGAGTTCTCCTTTTTCCTGTATGTTCATCATGTCCTCGTGCGTACCCGACAAGACCACCCGAACGACACGGACTTGGTCGTATGTGATTTTCCGTCTGATATCTGCCGTGTTCAACCTGTGGGCAATCGCTTCATCCCTGCCATGAACGCCATCGGGGTATTCGACAAGCACCCTGTTCAGATGTGTTCTTGTCGGGTCTGCATTTTTAGGTATTATCTTTCTTTCTATATGGTCGGACTGCGTGGTGTCCGATGTACCCTTTGCTTTCTTAATGTCTAATGAAAAATATCCCATATTATTCCTATTTTTGCGGTTATCGTTATGTTGCTTCTCTCTGCCTGTGGCATCGGCTCACAGGGTTTATTATGCAAATGAACCCTTGCTGCACTCGGCATAATCCAAACGAGTTTGGATTATGCTCTCGTTTGCACAGGGTTTCCAAAGGGATTTCCCTTTGGCTCGATAGGGTGTTTTTAGCGTTACGGAGTAATGCGTGAAGAAAACGCCCTATTAAGCTATGGTATTTCTGTCTAAATACCTTTCGGAAAGCAGACGAGCATATTACAGATGAAATCCCCCTTTCTTTTTCGGTGGCTGCATCATCCGCCTTGCGGATTGGACTTGCTTCTTCTCCTTTATCGGCTCTGCCGATTGGGACAAGGGCTTACCGCACAGGTAGTCGTTCAAGTCCTTATACTCACGATAGTACATTGACTTGTCAAGCAGCCGTTCCCCAAACTTCTCTTTCAGCTTCTTGCAGGTGTTTCGTCCTGCCGTGTCGTTGTCAAGGAAACATCCGACTTGGGTGTAGGTCTCCAATATGCTTTCCGCTTTTGCAAGATTGGAAACGGAGTTCAATATGATATAGTCCTGTGTGTCCAATCGCGGGTGTTGCGGATTGTTTTCTACTCGGATGGTAAGGAATGAAAGGTAATCCATGAACCCCTCGAACAGGTAACACATACATCGTTGTCCACCCTGCTGTCGGATATGGGTGATGTCTTTCGGGGCGACACATCCCTTGAAGTATCTGTTGCGCACTTCATATCCTCCTGCCATGTTCGGAAAGCCGATGGCAAAATAGGGTTTGTCGGCATTCATAAACCGAAGCTCCCTGCATTCTTTTTTGGCGAGTCCGATATTTATCCCCCTTTCTTGCAGATAGGCGATAAGTGCAGGGGAAGACAATTCTCCAACCTTTAATCCCTGATAAGTCCGATTGTCGGAATGCTATCTGCCAAAAGAGAACGATGCAGGGCGGATGTATGCTGTCCGCTCCTCTATGCGTTTCAGCAGATAGGCTACATCTTCCGAACGGTAGAGTTCCGCTGCCAATGCGAGGATGTTTCCGCCTTTGCCGATGCCGAAGTCGTACCATTTTTCAAGCTCGGTGTTTACCTTGAACGATGCGTCCGTTTCTTCCCGTAACGGTGATTTGTACCACAGGTTCTTGCCTTGTTGCTTTACAGGCGTATAGCCCAGACTTTGCAGATAGTCTGCCAGTTTGATTTGCTTTACATCTTGGATTGTCATATTACATACGGTTTTGAAGTTGATGAAAATTTGTTGATTTGATGAATTGTCAATGTAATATATTTATATACAGCCTCGTAACCTCTCAACATCTTCTCAACAAACCACTCGCCAAAAGAGAAATTCACAAACGGGTGTCGGTGGTCTCTCAACTTCTCTTTTGGCTTGTTGAGATTTTGTTGAGAATGTATATCGTTTATTGTCAGTGTATTTATACCCATATTCAACAATTCAACAGAAAAATGATAATGTTACAAGGATTCAAGTTGCTCCCTTGTGACGGTGTAGAAGCGTCCCACTCTCCTTATCGGCTCATACCGACACTCCCGATTGCAGTTAAACAGGTAGGTGGTATAAGTCAGTCCGTTTGGCGCAGGAGTCAGTTTCCAACATTCCTGCAACACTTTCCGGACTTGGTGTTTCTCCACCTTTACCTGTGAGTGTACCAGCAAAAGAAGAATGTCACTGTAACAGAAAGAGAATGTATCCGTGCCGACACTGTCCATGATGTCAAGGACAAGTTCGTGCATCTCTATCTCCAACCGGTTACGGTTGCTGCGGATAATCTTCTGCAAGGCTTCTGTATGCAGCAATGTGGGGTTGAACCACATCCGGCTTTCCTTATTGGTGGATAGCTGTCTGTGTTGCAGGAAATGAAGAAAGGCGGGTATCTCCGCTTTCAGCTTTTGCAGGAAGTCGGTATCATCGGACTGCAAGCGGTCTATCTTGCGCACCCAATAGCGTGTTTCCCCTGCGTCTATGATTACGGGTAGATACTCGTTGTTGGAACACAGCACGAATTTGGCGAAGAACGCAATCTCGTCACGGTCTTTGCCTTTGGCTTCCACCTTGTAGGATAAGGTAGTGCTGAGGTTTTTCAACCGTTCGCTGTCCTCCCTGCGGTTGAGCAGCACCTCATCTACCACGATAAGCAACTTGCCAGCCCAGTCGGAATTGAACTGGCTGCGGAAATCCTCGTTGGTGTTGAAAGTCACATTGTTCTGAAAAAGGGCTTTCAGAAAGTTCAGGAAGGTGCTTTTGCCCGTGTTGCGTTCTTCCGACACCAACAGCAGGATAGGCAACTTCTGAATCGGTTGCAGGTAGAGCAGTTGCAGATAGTCCATCCCCAACTCGTATTGTTCCCCGAAGATGTGATGCAGCAATGAACGGATAGAGGGGAAATCCCCTTGTCGGGGTACATGGTCTATCGGTTCGTAGAGGTTAAGGAATTTGCCGACCACGGAACGGTAGCCGATGTGTTCGGGTACGGTGCAGAAGCCGTCATACTTGGGAACGCTGCCGATGTAATCCTTGCCGTAATCCTGTCGCAGGGTCTCGTTGTTCCATGCGATGCGTTTCTTCACATACCCTCCGTTCAGTCTCGGTTGCTCCACAATCTTGTAGAGCGTTGTCCCGACACGGATAAATTCTTCCTTTGCCATGCCGCCATCCGATGGCGGTCTGTGGCTGTCCTGTTGTTCGATAGCTGACATAATCAAATGGTTTTAAGTTTGAAAATTACCAGCTACAAAAATATAATCAATTATTGGATAGGTTGTTATGCAAAACACGGCAGAATGGTGACAAATAGCCCCCGAAACAAAAACTTTCAATGGTTTGGGGCAGGGAACGGGTTGTGCAAACGGAAAAACTCCCGAAAAGCAAATGTCGGATTACGCTTTTCGGGAGAAAAAATCAGAGCGTCTGTCGTTCTGTCGTACTGACTTAATGAATTACTGACTTACCGAGTGAATAATGTCAGGCATTCAGCTACGAGAAGTATTCGGATTTGGATATACCGTTGGTATTCAGCGAGAAAAAGATGCTTGTTTTCTCTTTTCGCAGGTACAGTCTTTCAAGAACGGCATTGCGTACCCGTTCCGCTCCGAATGTGCCGATATGGAAAGCAAGGGCTACTATCGCTTCAAGGTTGTAAACCTCCATACAGCAATTATCGGATACCCGTATGCTTCGCCTTATCCCGTATTCCCTTAAAATTCCGCTCTTGCAAAGAGCTTTCAGCCCTGCACGGAATGTCGGGGCGGTTACTCCGAACAGGTCGCAAAGTTCCCATTCGCTCATGGCGGTTGCGCTAATGTCGGTCGGCATGATGATGTTGCCGTTACCGTCTGTTGTTATGATGCTTCGTTTCATGGCTATGCTTGGTTATGGGGTTACACTTCCGAACGATGCGTTCAGCTTGTTGCCGAACATCGTCAGGTCATTGTCAAGTTTCTGTGTGGTTATCTTCGCATAGATTTGAGTCGTGACAATGTTCGTGTGTCCCAGAACACGGCTCACGCTTTCAATGGGCATCCCCTTGCTAAGAGCCAGTGTTCCAAACGTATGACGTGCGCAATGGTAGGAGATTTGCTTCTCTATTCCGCATTCCGCCATTACCTTTTTCAGTTGTTTGCACATCGTCCAATAGTTGATTTTCCCGAAAACCAGCTTGTCTTCCGACAGATACTTGTACCGTTCGATTATCTGCAAGGGAATATCCAGCAGCTTCACTTGGAACGGGACATTTGTCTTGTGCCGTTTCGACAATATCCATTTCTCGCCGTTCACCTCCACTATTTCGTCCGTTGTGAGTTCTTTCATATCCACGAAAGACAAGGCGGTGAAGCAGGCGAAAATGAACAGGTCTCGCACCAATGCGAGGGTGGGGTTGTCAAATTCGTGCGCCATGATTCTTTTGATTTCGTCCTCTGTCAGATACTCCCGTTCCTTAACATTCGGGCTGATATGGAACTGCGCAAACGGATTTCTCGGTATCAGTCCGTTATAGTGCGCACGCATGACCACGCCTTTCAGCCACATGCAGTTCAGCCATATGGTGGCGTTTTTCAGTCCCCGTTCAGCTGTAAGATAAGCCGCAAACTCCTTGATGAAGTCGGGTGTAAGTTCCAGCATGGACATGTCTGTCCGTCTGTAGAATGACTTGATAAAGGCTGCGACATAGTTCCTTGCCCTTACCATGACCTTGTACGTGCCGATGCTGCGGTCTTTACCGACACGTTTCAGAAAGTTGGCGCAATCCTTGTCAAAAGCCTTTATCAGTGTCTCATACTCGCTTCCTACCCCTTGGTAGGCATTGCGCACCATTTCAGCCGTTACGTATGCCTCTCGGTCGGATATGCGCTGATAGTGCTTGATGATTTGCGCCTTGATGTTGTCCAATGCCAGATTGATGTTCCGTGCTTCGGCACTCTTGCCTTTGGCTCGGTTGCCTTTCGCATCCCAAAGGGTTTTCGGGATGGTCTGCTTGCAACTGAACTGCGCCACAGTACCGTTGATTGTCACTCGTCCCATAATGGGGACAATACCGTCTTTCTCCTTGCTGCCGTTCACGTAGAACAGCACTTTGAATGTACTTCTTGCCATACTCGTTTTTTTTGTTTGCAAAGTTAAATATCAACGAGTTAGACCTTGATACGCAAATCGGTGACAAACGGTGCAATAGCATCTCTCATATGTTAAATCTTACTCTTCCACGGGTAATGATTTGCAAACCATTCTTCTTCTTAAATCCGCTTTTCCTTGCGTTTTCCGATTTTTCGGCTTGTCATCATTTGACACCGTAACAACTTTGATATTAAGTCGTTTAGCGTCATTTCTCCCGTTTTTCGAGGTTATTCCAGAGATTTTCATTTATTTTGCTTTCTTATTTACTGTGGCTTTCCGTAAGCAGCAAATTCATAAATGCCATCTGCCCACATTGCAGAATTGTTTTTATGTACATTGACAACACCGTATACGCGGAGCCGTAAATATCTGTAGAGCGACGGATCTTCAATATTCAGAATCAGAAATCCTACCTGCCAGTTTAATTTGCCGTCTACGAGCATTTTATAACTTTTTCCATCCCGGCTTCCTTCAATGGTATATTTGTAGGCAGCCTCGGAACCGTTAACCAATCTTGTCGAAAGATTAATCTCAGAAATCACGGCTTCTTTCTGCATATCTATGGTAAACATATAAGGAGAACCTGTAGCAGCATTTGAACTTTTCTGGAAATAAGCAGAAGATTCTGTACAAGCTCCATCCGTGATACAATCAGCTTTAATTCCTCTCGCTCCTGGGACAGCGGCTGTCACCGGTACATTTAATGTCAGGTTTCTACCGTTCTGAACAGGGATAATACCATATTTGTCACTAAACTCTAGGTATCTGTAATAATCCATCGAAGCATATCCTTTGTTAAATGCGGCTATTGAAATTCTCGGGAAATTACCGTCCGGAGTTTTATATTTTCGTTGCGCTCCCCAGTGGTAACTCCATACTCCGCAGGTTTTTCCAACTGTACTGATTCTATTAAACTGTGCATCAAAAGTAGAATTGTTGCCGATTTCTCTCATAGGTGTCCATTCACCTCCTAAATCAGTGGCAGATGTATACATGGTTTGACTCGGATACCATCCTGAAGCCTTTGAACTGAAGAAATAGTATTCTCCGTCTTTTTTGATGATTGCAGGGGTTTCCCGATGCAGTCCTTTACATATTGTATTAACTAATAAAACAGGCTTAGTCCATGAAGTATCTAGCTTATAGATATTTATATCTCTGTTCATATTTGTAGCTGAAAGGAGATAAGCTGTACCGTCATCGTCAATGAAAAGAGATTGGTCTCTAGACTCATGGCCCAATGGTCGTTCCATAGTGCCTACTTCGAGCTCACCTTTGGGAGTTATTTGTGCCAGATAGATTTTAGCTGCAACATATCCACTTTGATCTTCATAATGTGCTGAAAGTACTACCTTGCCGGTTTTTGCGTTATATCTGAAAGCAATACCCTCAAATTTTACATTTGGGTAAAAAGCCAGTTCACGGGAAGCACTCCAACTACCATCGAGTCCTGTTGGAGAAAAGCTTTCTGTAGCTAGCCATCCTTTGAGTGTTTGTCCATCTATTTCCTTTTCAACGTTTTCCATTTTATAAGAGAAATAAAGATCTCCAATTTTCATACCCTGAGGTTTCTTGATAGATTCTTTGGTGATATATTTCCCGTTTAGATTATCATAAATTTTAGTTTCGCCGCTAGGGGTAAAGGTTGTTGCTTGTTGAGAAGCGGACGTGGCTATTTTCTTCCCCTCTTTAAATGCTTCTACATGGTAGGTAAAGGTTTTATCTGCTTTCAGATTATAATCATCGTATGTATTTCCTTTAGCTTCTCCAATACAATTTCCGTCCCGGTAGATTTTATAAAGGTCAGCGTCCTCTCGTTGCATCCAATCAGTTTTACATTGTTGACAGCTTTTTCACCGACAAGTTTGAATACAGTGGCAGTGGCTGCCCAGATATCTGTTGTTATAACTTTTTTCGATTGAGTTGCGAAAGCTGGTTGCAAAGACAGACTGCATAGATATATAAATATGAATAGAAAACTATTTTTGCCTGTTGACTTTTTATGTTCATAATGTAACAAATTTAATTTATCAGAATTACATATGAGAAATTTATTGGGCT
>ENA-OQHL01000765-OQHL01000765.1-human-gut-metagenome-genome-assembly--contig:-NODE-765-length-20299-cov-10.800516_pt1 | contig 20299 bp, 21 predicted proteins | sample MGYA00242565_ERZ504723 | MGnify/ENA primary metagenome ERZ504723 (study PRJEB26092, sample SAMD00036211) | human gut metagenome | host: Homo sapiens | study: EMG produced TPA metagenomics assembly of... | reverse complement strand
AATTGCTTCATATGCCTCATTTCCATCCAGATATCCTACTGTTTCATACCCTGCAATCTCCAGATTCATACACAGCAGGTCATTGATTGACATTTCGTCTTCTATCACAAGAATTCTTGCCTTCATAATTATTACCTCACATGTTTTTATAACTATCTTTTCACAGGTTAATTATACATTAAATTCTATATTGCAGTTGTAACTGATTTGTAACAGCAAAAAAGGAAACCAAAACCATTCTGTGAGAATAGTTTTGATTTCCTGTATAAACCGATATGCTGATTTTATACACATGCCCAAATCGGCTTTATCAGCTAATACCGCCGCCAGTTTTTCATAAAATGAAAATAAAAGCTGATATTTTCCTGTTTTTTTTGCACATTCCTTCATACATTTCTGTATGTTTTGGTAGTAAGATTTTGTATTGACACCTGATTCTTTCACATGATAATCAAAAATGCCTAACATTGGATCCTGGTATAACAGATATTTTGAAGGATTTTGAGCCTCTTTATTCTCTTTCGTATTTAAGAATAAGGAATCAAAATTGTCAAGTGCCATAAAATCATCAAATTCCCCGCCTGTGCAGTTCCTGAACTCCTGCTTAAGGATTGTTTCGTCATAGTCTCTGTGAAAATCAAGGTGTGCAAAAAGTACAAGTCCCGGAAGCAAAGCATCCACCGGGGTTTCTGCACCATTATCCATCCATGCTGTACAGAGCACCTCTTTTATATTGTATTTTTTACAAGTAGAAAGAGCTGCTTTGGTACACGCATAGGTCTTAGAATAATTGGGGGAAATTCCGTTCCAATTTAATCGTACCGCCCATTTTCTCTATTAGTTTTTTTGTAATTGGCATACCAAGACCTGTTCCTCCATAAACAGATCTTGCACCACCTGTTTCCTGAGTAAATGGTTCAAAAATATGGTTCTGAAATTCTTTACTCATTCCAACTCCGGTATCCTTGCAGTGAAACTCAAACAGTATATGCCTGTCATCCACCTGTGTTTCATAATAGCTAAGCAGTATTACTCCTTTTTCTTTATTGTATTTGACAGCATTACTTATGATATTCATAAGGATTCTTTTTAAACTTTAATCACAGCACTTTTGCATGCTCTGTCAATGTGTTTATTTCCATAAATAAATTTTTCTTTGTACCCATTATATGGTTCCAGTATTGATACGTCAATCCCATTAATGTGCCTTCTCTTCTTCACTCTTTGTGAAAGGAAGAGATTGCTAGCTTTTACCAATCACTCTGCCACTTCCACATCAAGTCTGCTTTGTTCTGGATTACCGAGCGGGTGATCATGTGCCAATCTGATATTGTTGACAATGAAGGACAGGAGCCAACTACATTACTACTTAGCTCCTGTCCTGTTCATCTTGAATATAGAATTAGTAAAAACAGATTATCGGGACATCATACTGAATAAGACTATAAAGCTGTCCGGCATTTTCTGGTGGAAGATTGATGCATCCATGAGAACCACCTGTAAGATATCTGTCACCACCAAAGTACGGCTGCCAGTCTGCATCATGAAAGCCAATTCCTCCATTGAATGGCATCCAGTACGTTACCGGCTGTTCATAAGAATAGGTTCCATTTGCTGTCATTTCACCTCGCAGCACGGACGGACTGCTCTTTGAATTCAGTGTGAATATTCCAGGGGGTGTTTTTCTATCCGGATCGCTTGGCAGTCCGGATACGATTTCTGATTGGAAAATAATATTTCCATTCTGATAATACCACATATACTGTTCTGTAAGATCTACCTCTATATATGTATCTCCAAGATCATTGATTCCGTGTGCATTTGCCCTCATAGAATATACCGGTTCCCTGGTTGTCTGGGTTCCTGACTGAATTTCCTGCATGAGCTGTGCTACTTCCTTGTCCTGATCAATCTTCCATCCATAAGCTGAGCCATATACATACACCGTCCTTCCGCTCGTGGTCTGGAATTGTCTTTCAGTGCCAACTGTATCATGATCTGCTGCAAGCTGTGCCACATAATCCACTACATGCTGCCGGAAGGCTTCATCATTCTGGAGCAGCTGCCCTTTCTCGTCAAACTGCAGCCAGTTTTTGATGGTATTCCCATCGAGTGTTACCGTTTCATCTCCAAATGTATATGTGATATTTACTTTTGTCAGGTTCTTATATGTATTTACCATATTCTGAAGCTCTGAACTTTCTTTCGTCACATCTGCTTTCTTATAAGCCTTTGGATCACTTTCCAGATCTACCTCTGCCGCATCGTTATCGATTGCCCTGCATATCATCTGATAAGCTTCTTTGGTATTTAATTCATTGCCTTCCGTTTCTGGCACAATAGTGAATTCTGAGTTAACAAAACTTACATACGCATTTTCCGGTGCTATCTGATTCTCTTTTTTCGCACAATTTAATGAATTTACCTGTTCTTCCAGTTTCTCCCGGCTGAAAAAAGTCTCTTCTTGAACCATATAGTTTTTTGTTTCAAAAAGACTGCCGATCCATTCCCATGATTTCTGAGTTTTCAGCAGCTGGAGAACCGCACCGCTGGATACGTATTTATAATCAATGTCTTTTCCTGTAATGGCCTGCGGGTCCTGCATTCTTGCCCTTACCTGAATAGTATAGTTATCCTTTTTCCCAGCAATCTCCTGCTCAACCTCATATGCTGTCTTATTTGAACTGTCAATCCCATTGATGGTCGTCCCATAAAAGAAGTGATATGAGTAATAATAAGATATACCTGCATACATACAACAGCCTATAACAAAAATCATCAATATAATCAATATTACAATTTTCTTAATTTTATTTTTCTTCTTTTCTGAAAATATAATAGATCTGAATTCCGATTTATCCATCGGCACATAAACAACTGAACCTGGTCTTGCCGATTTTGTGGTTCTCATTGACTGCCCTATCACTTCTTTTTGTCTCATATCCTACTTATCTTTCTTTGAATCACTTAGTTTTTTGCACTGTCTCACTGTCATTATCAAAATGTAATGTCTTATGATATTTCGCATTCTCCTCCAGAAGTTTTTTCCATTTCTGTCCGTCTTCTTTCGTAGGATTATCAAAATTCTGCTGCCCCTTCAGTTCATCCATATACTGGATATAATCCAGGAAATAAATATCTACTGTCGAAATATCCCTGTCCTGAATTGCGAAGTTATTACAGTTTCCAGTAGACTCATTATATGGAAGTGTGTTCCCATTGGCATCAAGAGCTACCATGAAGCAGTCACTGTTGGATCCTTCCTTATAAAGTTCATTTACCGTCAGTTCATACGGAGAACGAATTACGGATTTGAGTCCGATACCAGCATCGTTTGTATCATTCAGTTCCAATACTTCTGTCCGGGAATCATCTACTGTAACCGGGATATCGAAACTCCAGTCACCTTCATATTTGTAGTAGCCGGCATCCCTTCCATAGTTTTCATCATCCGCTTCTGACCACTCATAGTCTGCTTCCAGCCCTCTTACCTTCGTGATATCCAGATGCAGATTAAAAGTATCCGGAATCTCAATATCTTTAATATATTTCTGATATGCTCCACCACGCTCAGATACTTTATTGATAAACTCTTCCAGCAGTGCATAACCTTCATCCGTCTGATCATCTAAGTCCGCCTGAGTTATTCCCATCTCATCCATTACCTGCTGTGTCATTTCATTGTATTTCTCATTATATTCCGTATAGTCTTTTGCCGCCTGAGCAAGATCATAACGGAAAATACATGCATAGGTGTTGTCATCCAGAAACTGTCCTTCCACATAACCGTCGATCCCCCGACTAGCTTCTGAATCAAAGTCCACACCTCCAGTCATATCCAGATCAATGACCGGTGTTCCACTTTCCGCCCTGGTTGACGTTTCTGGAAATGGCTTATCACTCTTAAACTGCATAGTTATATAGACTGCCTGGCTGTTGGCATATACCTCAGAACATGTAATTGTCAGCCCATCTGCTGTTTTAATGTAAGCATTCTCACTAGTGGCATTACCTGTCTTGTTCCCATCTGCTTCACTGCCATCTGCCGTTGTTCCATCAACGGATTCCAAGGTTGTTGCATAATCCGAAAAATCACCAAAGAAACTTACATTATCCTGCAAGATTTCAAAAAGCCCTCCTACAACTGGGATATTCTTTGCCATTACTGGATTGGTTGCACAGAATATAAATCCGACTGCCAATACCGCTGCCATACCTCCTGCTACCCTGCCTCCAATTTTCATCCAGTGATATGGATCCTTTGGTGCTTTTTTCTGTAACACAGCATTATTTTCAATCAATCGATATGCCTGATTGATACGTTCATGCACGATTGCCGGCATTTCTGTATCCTTTTGAAGTTTTTCCTGGAAGTCTTTCTCATTATTATTTAAAGTCATCATTAAACACGTCCCTCCTTAACCTTATATCCATACATCTCTGCAATCTGTTTTCTACCACGATGAAGACGAGATTTCACAGTGCTTTCCTTCATATCCAGAGCGTCACTGATCTCCCGGACACTAAATCCTTCCATATAGTACAAAAGAACAACCAAACGATATTTGCTATCCAATGTTTCTAATACTTGTGCCCATTCCATCGCCGCATATTCTTCTTCGTGAAAAGGTGTTTCCGGCATCTGATCCGTATAAGTAACCAGCTTTTTCTTCTGTATCATGTCCTTACACTTGTTGATCAAGATTCGAATCATCCAAGTTTTAAAATATCTGTTCTGTTTCAGACTTTTCAGATTTTCATAACAGGAAAGAATCGTATCCTGTATTGCATCCGCAACATCTTCATCATTTTTCAGATATGCTGCCGCAATCTTATACATACTCTGTACATTCTCATCCATAAGTCGGCAGAAAGCATCTTTGTCGCCTTTCTTCGCTTTTCGTATCAAAACCTCATTCATTGTAGTTCCGGCTCTCCTATCTCAGACTAGTCATCCGTAGTATACTATAGAAGCTTCATTTATGTGCTTCTACTTATTAGACGTGCGAATCCCTAAAAAGGTTGCAAATATTTTTAAAAAAATTATCCCAGATAAAAACACCCCCGAAATCGTTCAAATTTTTTGATCATCAGGTCCTATTAGGGTATAAAAACAGCCGTACCATGTGCGTTTTACATGATACGGCTGTCAATAATTCTCATACCCTCAGGATAGATTAATTGAATCGCCAACTAAGACTCTCCATTTTTATTTATGTAGTAAAGTTTGATCCAGCATGTTTTTAATTTCATCCGGAAGACTGTCTATCATTGCATTTTCATCCATAAACAGTAAAGTTGTATATTTTTTCGCATCATTCGGCGCTGAAAAAATATGAGTTACTGTATATGCTGTTCTACTTTTAGAAAAGCAATCTTCATCTCGCAGCGATTCTACTACAAAGCAATCGCCTTTTTGCTGTCCCTGATCATCATACTCTTTATTTAAGCATAGAGTAAAATTAAGATCTGTTGTGCCAAACTTATAAGTTCTCGTATCTGTAACAATCTCTTCCAACATAAAGCCTTCTGAGCCAGCCAGCATTGCAATCTGGCCGATATGCTTAATTTTACGCTTACACAATGAAAAAGGGTGCTGCGGTGTAAAAAATATCTGCGAAGCCTGAAGCAGTTTTTTTGCTGCATAACTATAAAACTTTTTTGCGGAAAGGTTTGTGGCCACACCTGTTAAGTGCCTGAAATTGGCAGCTTTATAAAGCACCTCAATATATCTGCCTTCAAATACATATAGAAATCTTTTACCTACTAAATGCTTCCTATACAGATCGGCAGCTATTTTAATCTCCTGTACGATTTTCTCTCTATCCTGTTGTTTTCCCATCTATCTTTTCCCAATCATCACTATAATATAAAAACAGCACCGGACAACTTTTTGTTATCCAGTGCCCATAATCTTAAAAAGCGGTTTTATGCTGGCTGTCAGCCGCGACATCCTTCCGAACGTCTAAAATGTCGCCGGTATCATTAAGTCCCCGGCGCGGACTCACCGTATCTCCCTGGTGTGGGCGTAATACCCTTCCGAGTATCAAATAGTCCCAGTAATTACCCTGCCCGGGCACAGTACAGCTTTTACGTGCCGCTACACGAAACCTTTTGGTTTAACTATATTATATGCGATACCCTAAGAAATATCAATAGTTTCTGGCAAAATCGATTGGCTATATTTTATTGTACCCCATTACTTACCACTGTCTATGATTTCCAGGCCCTCGGGACAGATCAACCAAAAATCATATCCTCTGTCACATCAGGTCTTAAAAATATTGTTTTTGAAATTCCATTACATTCCAGCGTTACTTTCTGCTCACGGGAAGAGCAGAGGCGAACCCTGTGTATCCTGCCATCTCTCCATTCGAAATCAACTGTGATGTCACCCTGTACCTTCATTCCTCGGACATTTCCGTCTTTCCATTCATCCGGAAGTGCCGGAAGTAACAGGATATGCCCTTTCCTGCTCTGGATAAGCATCTCTGCAACCGCAGCTGCAAAGCCAAAGTTCCCATCGATCTGGAACGGTGGGTGTGCACACAGCATATTGGGATAAATGCCGCCTCCCACACAGGAGATATTTTCCTCCCTGGTATAACGGAGCTGGTTTGATCGAGTAGGAGGAAACTTTAAGTAATCAAAATCATTGTCAATAGTGATTAAATGTGTTAAAATATACTCATGGAGGGTATTGTTATGAACACATCTAATATCACTAATTACAAACCAAAAGATTTTGCTGAATTATTGGGTGTCTCAGTCAAAACGTTACAACGTTGGGATAGAGAAGGAATTCTGAAAGCAAATCGAACTCCGACTAATAGGCGTTATTATACTTATGATCAATATCTTCAGTTTAAGGGCATAAATACTGAAAACGATAATCGTCAGATTGTTATTTATGCCAGAGTATCTACAAGAGATCAAAAAGATGATTTACAAAATCAAGTAACTTTTTTACGTCAGTTTTGCAATGCTAAAGGTATCATTGTAGATCAATGTATTGAAGATTATGGAAGTGGGCTTAACTACAATCGTAAAAAGTGGAATCAATTATTAGATGAAGTAATGGAACAAAAAATCAAAACTATTATAGTTACACATAAAGATAGATTTGTCAGATTTGGCTATGATTGGTTTGAAAAATTCTGTATGAAGTTTAATACAACCATAGTGGTAGTGAATAATGAAGAACTATCACCGCAAGAAGAACTTGTACAGGATATTGTATCCATATTTCACGTTTTTTCTTGTAGATTGTACGGCCTTCGTAAGTATAAAAAACAAATAGAAGGGGATGAGGAAATTGCTAAAGAGCTTCAAAACGGAAATAAATCCGACAGTCGAACAAAAAATCAAGATTAACAAGACTATCGGCACTTGTAGATACGTCTACAACTTTTATCTCGGTCACAACAAAGCTTTATACGATAAGGGTGAAAAGTTTATGACTGGCAAGAGTTTTAGCGTATGGCTCAATAATGAGTACATTCCTAATAATCCTGATAAAGTATGGATCAAAGAAGCATATTCAAAAGCTGTAAAGAAATCTATTGAAGATGGATGTACTGCATTTACAAGATTTTTTAAACATCAAAGTGCTTTTCCTAATTTCAAAAAGAAAGGTAAGTCTGATGTAAAAATGTATTTCGTAAAGAATAATCCTAAAGATTGTAGATGCGAGAGACATAGGTTAAACATACCCACTTTAGGTTGGATACGCATTAAAGAAAAAGGCTATATACCAACAACAAAAGACGGATGGAAAATTAAAAGCGGTACAGTATCCATCAAAGCAGGTAGATATTATGTGTCAGTTCTTGTAGAAATTCCCGACGCTAAGATTGCTAATAATAGCAATGACGGTATAGGAATTGACTTGGGTTTGAAAGACTTGGCGATTGTTTCTAATGGTAAAACTTATAAAAATATCAATAAGTCAGCAAGAGTTAAAAATTTGGAAAAAAAATTGCGCAGAGAACAAAAAGATCTCTCACGCAAGTATGAAAATTTAAAGAAAGGAGAGTCCACTCAAAAGAATATACAAAAGCAAAAGCTCAAAGTGCAAAGACTTCATCATAAAATAGATAATATCCGCACTGATTATATCAATAAATCAATAGCCGAGATAGTGAAAACCAAGCCATCTTATATAACGATTGAAGATTTGAATGTATCAGGAATGATGAAGAACAGACACCTATCAAAAGCCGTTGCATCACAAAAATTCTATGAATTTAGAACTAAGCTTAAAGCCAAGTGTGATGAAAATGGTATTGAATTAAGAGTCGTAGACAGATGGTATCCATCATCCAAAATATGTCACTGCTGTGGTGCTATCAAGAAAGATTTAAAGCTTTCAGATAGAATATACCGTTGTGATTGTGGCTATGTCGAGGATAGGGATTTCAATGCTGCTCTTAATCTAAGAGATGCTTTAACTTACGAAGTTGCATAATCAACGCAAACGTAAGTATGTACTGCGGGCTATCGCAGGAATTTACGACTGTGGAGTGTACAAGAACTTGTGAGTAGCGTATTGTTTACAATCGCCAAAGCATACACAATGAAGCAGTAAGAAGTATCCGCAAGGACTTCAATTTCTCGATGTGTTTGAGTATATTTCAACACATTTTGAGTGGCAGACGGCTTTTGCCGCCGACCTCTCACACCACCGGACATGCGGTTCCGCATCCGGCGGTTCAGTTAACTTGACATCTCGCTTTACAAAGATATTCCTCGGCTGAGAGTAAACCAAATTTCTTCAAACGTGCATTTGACATCGCATAACAAACAGTTTTTGTACGGCACACTCGGGCATATCCATGAAATCCCGCCGCACACCTTGCATTCTTTTTACTAATACCCAGTTTTACCAAATTTTTATATCTGGTTTTTGGATTTTTCCAGTGTTTCCATATGCACATCCTGAATCTATACCTGATTACTGTATCAAGTTTTCGGCTTACTGTAAGAATTGAGCCAATTTTAAAGTAATTAATCCATCCTCTTACTACCTCTGCTATCTTTTTCGCTTTGTATGAATTACTCACGCTCCACTTGCGGCTCGTAAGTTTCCTGACTTTCTTCATTACTTTATCCAATGACTTTTTCGGAACTTTCATCCTATATTTCTTTTCCTGAAATTGATAATAAAAAGCAAATCCCAGATATTTTGCTTTTGTCGTACTATCATTATACTTTTTTATTATAAAAAAATACATAAACAACATTCGCCAAAACATGCACAAAATGTTATACTTTTACATAATAGCCAACTATTTTTTAACAATATTTTGTAGAATCGTAAAATTGCACAATTCATATTGTTGTGTTTTGTGCAATATGACAAAGAGGACATTACTTGTATACATTATCAGCATACTATCACAAATCCAGGGTTGATTTTATGGATAAAAAACATCCCCTGTTTATTGGAAGCTGCGGTACTTATCATCTATACACCGTAGAAAAGCTTCCTACCCACCGCCCGAAAGACCGGCTTGATTATCAGCTTCTTTACATCGCATCCGGACGGGCACATTTTATTTTGATGGAAAACCTACTGTTGTAGAAGCCGGCAATATGGTACTCTACCGTCCACGTGAGGAACAACGCTATTATTATGGAGCGGATCAGACCGAAGTTTACTGGGTTCACTTTACTGGAAATAATGTAAAGAACTTTCTAAGAAGATATGGGATTGCCGACGATACCCGCATTATTTATACCGGTATCTCCATTGAGTACAAAAATCTATTTATGTCTATGATCGAGGAACTGAATCTGCAGCGAATTGATTACGAGGAGATGCTGATAAATTATTTCATGATTCTCCTGATCAGCCTCCATAGAATAGCACTGCAAAAGCCACGTAAAAAGAACCTTCAGAACATGAACGATATGGAACAGGCTGCACAGTACTTTCGGATGCATTATAATAAACCTATAAGTATTGAGGACTATGCTGTTTCCCACAATATGAGTATCAGCTGGTTCATCCAGAACTTCCGTCAGTATGCCAATACTACATCTGCTCAATACGTGCAGTCTCTGAGGCTTACCAATGCAAAAATGCTTCTGGAAACGACCAATTATAATATCACAGAAATAGCCAACCTGGTCGGGTACGAAAATCCATTATATTTCAGCCGATTTTTCCGAAAACAGTGTGGCATGTCCCCTTCACAGTTCCGCAAGCAGCTGGTGCTGAATGCAGAAAACTGTCCAAAATAAAACCAACCAAAAACGCTGGGAGCAATTCTCAGCGTTTTTGATTGGTTTTAAATATTACGATACTTTTTTACCTTAGAATTAATGGACATAAAGCCTGTTTCAGGATGTCGCGGATAAATATTCTTATACCTGTAAGTACTCAGCACGATCCCCATGAGTCCATAAGAAATTATAATACAGCTTCCTCCGGCTGAAAAAAACGGAAGAAATGTTATTGATTGCGGAAATACGCCAAGATTCTCAAGGACATTTATCAAAAAACTGATGAGAAATACAATTCCGCACCCGCATCCCATCATCATACCCAGCTGATTTTTCTGTCGCAACGCAGTGTTAAAGATTGCAAAAATCAGGACCGCAAGAACACAGCACAAAAGTATAGCTGCAATTATTCCATATACAGATGACAGATAGGTCAGAATATAATCCGCGTTAAATGCTGGCAGGATTCCCGTTACATCTGATTTGCTTTTCCCGATCAGCTTATTCTGTCTCCAAAGTGAATGCAACATTTTTGTGAGATAGTCTGTTTCGCTACCACTGGAAAACATCGCCTGTATGCGCGCAATTTGATATTCCGCCAGCCTGTTTCTCAGGTACATACCCAGGAAAGCTGCTATGGGCGCGGTCAAAAACACAGCCCAGATTCCACAGATAGTTCTTTTCTTTCTGACAGTAAACCAGTCCTTTTTGATTGCGATCGTCAACATAGTCAGCATAGTTACCAGCATCACACAAGCTGTCCTGAGTGCCGGCAGGCTGTAAACTAATATTACTGGAGCAATCAGCCATAAGATTGCTCTTATCAGTCCCTTATATCCCCACCCATGATATTTATATAAAATTGCTCCATATATGGGGACATAAAACAGCATCAGTTTTTGTACATCCATGCCTCTTCTGCCTCCTGGCAGTGATATAAAAATCCTTGCTCCGTTTACCTGGCCTCCTTCCAATATAACCAGCAAACAGACGGACAATAAAACAGCTGCAATTATTTTTGAAAATTTTGCCAGTACGGTATAGTCCAGCAGATACAAAATCATCATGACAGCCAGCCCGATCATAACATGAAACACATATCTGTCAGAACCGGCTGCCGCATTCTCACTGGCTTTTCCGGAAATCCCTGCATGTATCAGAACACCTGCAATGCTGATAAATATAATCATTCCCAAAAGTTTCCATGCAGCCTGAGGTCTGTGGATACTGTCAAGGGAGATTCCTGTTTCCACAGGATCCCCCATGTCTCTGACGGCTTCCTTCTCTGCCTGTTCATGATCCATGCCTGCCTTCATGTTTTCCGCAATCTGATCCTCCATATGATCCTGCAGTTCCTGTTTTATGTATGGTCTGGCTTTTGTGCAGCGAATCTGTTCCAGCAATAATTTCAGATATTCATCCATAACTCACACCTCCAGTATAAGCACATTGGTCACTGCTGCAGAATACTCTTTCCATTCCTCTATTTTCTTTTCCAGGAATCCTCTTCCCTGTCTGGTAAGGCTATAATACTTTCTGGTCTTTCCAGCTACATCCTGTTCATATACTGTCAGGAGTCCTTTCTCTTCCAGGCTGTGCAGCAATGGATAAAGAGTTCCTGCTTTCAGCTCAAATACATTCTGAGATTTTTGCCTCAGTGTGTCGATCATCTCATATCCATACATATCCTTTTCAGACAAAAGTTTCATTACAAGCATTGCCATACTTCCTGAAACCAGCGCTCTTTCAATAGCCATCTGGCCCACCCCCTTCTTAGAATAAGTTATATATCGACGTTCTATATATCGGTTGTCTATATAATAGATTATTTTACGTTATTTGTCAATATATCAATAAGATTTAGGTTAAATTTTATATTTTATATCTAATTTTTGATTATCCGCATAGATACTATACTTTCACGTATTTTGAAGTATAGAAAAACTATAGAAAATCATTCATTATACCACGATTTGCATTGTAGAACAAATGTTTTTTTATTTTGCAATTCATCTCCTACCTGTAGAGGAAGGAGAATTCTTGCTATATATTCTGTTAAATACCTTACGGCTGGACATGCTCTACGGAAAAGACTTCCTTGCAATCCTCCCAATGCGTATTGTAAAGAACTTGATCATGTGGCCAACTGATTACATATATTTGAAAATATATAATCTTAGTGATATCAAATAAAAAACGCGAATATTCCAGTGCTTAATAAGCCACTGATATTCGCGTTTCTTATTATCCTAACCACTTGAAAGATGGATAGTATCTTACAATAGCTTTCCCCACAAGCTGGTCAAATCGCACGAATTTGTTTTTCCATGAACGTGAATCCTTCGAATCATTCCGGTTGTCACCAAGCATGAAATAACTGTTTTCCGGAACTGTATATGGACCATAACTTCCGATCATTTTCTCCGGAATGAAAGAGTCATCCAATGGAGTGGGTGAACCATCAATGTAAACTTTCCCATCCTTAATTTCCACTACCTCTCCCGGCAGTCCGATCACTCTTTTGATAAAAAGACGGCTTTCATCATCTGGGTATTTGAATATTACAATATCAAATCGCTCCGGGTCCTTGAACTTTTCAGAAATTTCATAACCGAACAGATTAAGATTAATTCCATACGCAAGCCGAAAGCCGAAAAGGCGGTCTTTCACCATAAGTGTTTTTTCCATGGAGGGTGAAGGGATTTTTGCGTTAATCAAAACAACATTATTGATAACCAGAGTAATTGCCACTACTATTACAATCAATTTCACATAGCCTAACAGTTCACGCCAGATTTTCATGCTCTCCACCTCACCGTTCTTCATTATTCATATATCTGAACAATCTTTTGTCATATTTTGCTTCCCGGTACCAGCCAATTCCGATCATGACCACGCCTAATACAATGGTAACCGTTCTGACCATTGTATCAGCTGAAAACAGGCAGGAAATTACAATTCCAGTTCCTGCACCTGTAAAAAAGTCAATAACAGACTTTTCCCGTTTCAATGATCCAAGCACTCTTTCTTTATCCATGGTTTTTACCATTTTGACATCTTCCTTTATTAAGACATCGAGAGAAATATCAAAACGGTTGCTGATGTCTATGAGAATCTGCAGATCCGGATAGCTCTTTTCATTTTCCCAATCAGACACAGTCTGTCTGGTAACATGAAATATTTTTCCAAATTCCTCCTGGGTCAGTCCCTTTTCTTTTCGTATTTTAGTATCTGCGTTCCAATATTCATATTGCTCTGCTCCTGTTCTTCCAATCGGTTTTGCTTTCTCACTTGGATTATATAAAAATTTCTGCCAAATGAAAAGCAATTTACCTTTTACAGCGAAAAAACAGGTATGCAAAGCTTCTTTGACATGGGATTTTTGAAAACAGATTCACGTTTCTCTACTTAATCTGAATCCTTATTTTATCCCCGACAGGTGTCCAGCCGGATTCTGCAGTGATTTCACCTGTAGCTCCATCATAATATGCGCTTTCTTCGGTTCCGTAATCTTCATCCGTTTTATCTGCTGCGTCGGTATTTTCTTTCTGGTCTGTATCGTCTTGAAGCCTTACTTCTGTGGGAGCATCTGCCCCTCCGATAATTTGAGTTTCAACCTGATCCTCTGCATCTGACGGATTTTCTCCCTCCAAAGTATCCTCTGGAACTTCTTCTACCTCTTCTGTAGTCTCACCAATTTCTACAAAATCGTCATCACCCCAGACAGTGTCTGCAGCAGCCATGTAAGGTTCTCTGGTATAAAGCTGTAATTCCAGATAATCGCTGTCAATATCCGGGAGCAAAAGAACCGGACCGTCAGAATCCAGCTGATACATGCCCCAGAAACTGGTTTTAAAACTCCATTGAGTTTTACCATCTGCTGCCGAATTACTGCGCAGTTCATACTGTACCTGATTTCCTTTACTGTCTGTCCCCATAAGCATCATCTCATTACCATTATACAGCTTTTCCTCAAGTTCTTCCGGAATTTCTGCCTTAATTATACTTTGCAGTTTATTCATGGAAAAGTCTGTTAATTTTACGGTTCCTTCTTCTGTTTTAACAGAAACATCTTCCAGCTTTTTATGAACTGTCTGTTTCATAAGCTCCTCATGGGGAATAGAAAAATCAAACTCAAACTCTGCGAAATAATCTTCGCCAAGATTTTCATTTTGATAGGCACCGAGTACCAAATGTACTTCTGGATTTTCTCCCAAATCACCATCAAGGGAAAACCGGGATTCCAGAACAGCATCATAGACATTTTCATCCAGTCCAGTATTTAGCAAATCTTCGTCCGAATATGGCAGAAGGTGTCCGCTTTCGTATTCTTCAATTTTCTGTCCATTTATTGTAGTTTTCTGATAATCAATGTCAAGCTGTGTATTGGCAAAGGTCCAGTCATCCTGGACATCATCCGTGTCCTTTTGCCCGGAAGATGTTTTTTCTGCATGCACCTTTGTTAACAGAACCCCATTATCCAGAACAACTTCTTTTAATGTTACAGTAATTCCTTTGTCTTCCTTAGAGGTATTCAACACTTCCGTATAAGATTCAATGCCTTTTGGGAAACCAAGGGTTTCTCCTATGGACAATGTAATATTTTTTATTGCAGCCTGGATATGTGGATTAGAAAAGATAACAGAACCCAAGGTGACGATCACACAGGCAGCTGCTGCTTTGCTCCACCCTTTTGGTCTCCGGTTTTCCTTTTTTTCACTCCATTCCCGCTCTGCTTCCTCTATATATTTCGGATCAATATTACCAAATTCTTTTGAAAAATCAAACTTTTTCATATGCGTCCTCCTTCTTTTTCCAACAGTTTCAACAGCTTTTTCCGGTTTCTGTATAAATTCATTTTCACGCTTCCCGCTGACATATGATGCCTTTTGGATATTGCAGAAACAGGATCTAAAAACCAGTATCTTCGTACAAAAATATTTCTGTCCTTTGGAGACATTTCTTCCAAAAAACGATTTATGGTTTCCATCAGTTCTTTTTCCGCCAGCTGTTCTTCCACGGTATAAGTTACATTTAGCTGCTCCATTTCCTCCATAACATCTGCCATATGAACATCCGGGCGCTTGCCTGCAAACTTTTTCCTTAAGCAGTCAATACTAAGATTTCTTGTAATCCGACCGCAAAAGTGTGCCAATACAGGAGGATGCGTAGGTGGAATCTGTGACCATACTGAAAACCAGGTATCATTCAGACATTCCTCGGCATCTTCTCTATTCGCCAATAAATTCCAGGCAATCTTGTAGCAATAGGGATGATACTTAGTACTCCATTCTATAATTCCATTCTCATCTCTTTTCAAAAACAGGTTTATAATTTCATCATCATTCATTTACAGGTTGTCCTCCGGGTTTCTTTAAGATAAAAGTCACTGTCCATAATCTGACCAGCAACAGATAAGGCGCCTTTTTGAATAAAAAAATTTCCATTCATATTATATATCGTAAAAAATAGTGGATGGTAACAAAAAAATTTAATTTTTTTCAGTTGAGATCCAAACTACAGTTTTGGTTTTCAGAAGATTACCTTTTAGAGGTAAAAATAATGAAAAGCAGCCGATATTCTCATTTTATAAATCATGAGATACCGGCTGCAACTGCTGTTATAAAATATTTAGTCCAATAAAACTCCCTCTATTTGTATTTTTTAGAAAAGATTTGCACGTCTAACTCATCACTGAAGTAACGAGAATGCGACGCACAATTATTCAAGTCGTTGAGTCACTCTTGAAAGTAAAACCGTATTACACTTGTAAAAAAGGTCTGCCGCTTCTGCACTCAGATTTTTTAGCAAGTGTAATATTCTACATATTCCTGAACTCTCCTTATGGAGTAACATATCACTGATATGGACAAACAGATACCTTTCGACGATCAATCAGTCTATTAATTGTTTTTAGTAGCAACATCAAATTGAATCAATTTCTTTATATAACTTTATTAATTGCCTAAGCAAATTTTCATATTCTTTTATTGTCTCATCCGAGTCAGACTCTTTTACTATATCCTTGTCATTTCGTAGATTAGAAATTTCAAATGGGTATTGGTTCAATAATTTGATTGTTTCTTTGCAATTTGGGATTAATTGATTTCTTTTATTATATGGAATCGCATTTATGCGCTCTCTTAAATTATGCCGCAGATTGTATGCAAGCCAGTCTGCCGTATCAAAAAAAGCACGATATTCATGTCCATATGCTTTCTCAAGATTTCCTTTGATATAAGAATAGTAATCGTATCCTTCCGGCACTTTTTTGGTTGTGCTAGCAAAAATCCTTACAATATGATCATATGCATCCCGGTGCTCTTTTAATGGCTGAATCAATGCATCCCCATTTTCTGATATTTCTTCGGCTGTAAGTAGATAAATTTTGGTTTTTTGATGTAATTGATATATCTTTTTCCACAACAGTCCAATCTCATCGTTTTGCATTAGATTAAAAACATTTTGTTCAGCCATTTAAAATACCCCGCTATTGAATTAATGAATTTTTAACTTTGACTCCTTTTCCCTCATTACCAGAAACGATTTTTCATCTAGAATACGGTCACCAAAAATCCGCCAGGATCCACGTCGCTTTATTCGGTACGCTTTAATAGTGGAGATTTGTCCGTTTTCACAGTTTCTTGAAAAATTTTTCCTATATTTAAAAGTTTCTACTATCCCCCATAGAGTTCCTGCAACTATAAAAAAAAGAAGTACTGCTACAGCTTCAATCATAATTATTCTCCTTATCATCCCAGTTGCATGCATCGTCACAATCGGACTGCATCCCAAGGTCTTTTGGTTCAATCACATTTCTTACACTACTACCTGCACTATATTTTTCTCTTCTGTAAATTATGCTAAGATGAACAAATATTTCTCTGTAAAGTAACAAAAGAATAAATCCAACAAATATACAGGATAGTAATATAACTCCTTTCCTAGATGCCACAGATTGCAATTGTGGATTTCCAAGGAAGCAAACTGCTGAAATCAAATCAATCAATGCAAGCCAAAACGTAATTCCCTGCAATAAATTCACTTGAAATACCTGTTTTTTCTTTGCAATCGAACACCCAGCATCATACATATTGTTAATTGCCTGCAATAATATCGTAATATAAAATGGTTTTATATCTGTCATGCTAAACTCTTCCTCCAATAATCCGAAAGTTTCTATACAAACAAATAGAGTTTTATCTATAAAAGCCCCAAATACCATTGTCAACGAATTTTTCGTATATTTATATTTTTACCGTCTCATAACCAACTCTCTCACTTCGAACATGTAGCAAAAAATCTATCATACCAGATAAGGAATGTCAAAACTGTCCAGATTTTACGGCTGTTATCTGCCTTTTTCTCTTTGTGCTCTTTCAGAAGTAAAAGAAGCTTATCTGTATGAAAAAACTCTTCTGCTTCTTTCGAGGTAAATAACTCCTTTACCATCTGATACCAGTCATCCTGCCGCAGCCACACACGGATTGGAATTGGAAAACCAAGTTTCTTACGTTCATCGGTTTCCTGTGGTATGAATTGAGAAACAGCTTTACGGAAAATATATTTGGTTGTACCCGCTGCAATCTTGGCTTCTTTTGGAAGCTTTGCTGCAAAGTCAAAAACTTCTTTATCCAGAAATGGTACTCTGACTTCCAATGAATGTGCCATGCTCATTTTATCTGCTTTCTGCAAAATATCGCCAGGAAGCCAGTAGCTCAGATCTACAGACTGCATTTTTTCCATGTCTTGAAGTGATCCTCTGTTTTCTGACTCAAGTTCTTCAAAAAATGGTCTTAAATATTCCTGTGTGGAAGGTCCTGTTACTTTATTTTTCAAAATCTGCGTTTTCTCTTTTTCACGGTAAATATATGCATTTCCGATGAAACGTTCTTCCACTTTCATTCCTGCACGGATAAGGAAATCCCGTCCCTTCACATCCGGCAGCTTTGCAGCCAGTTTTCCAATTACACGTCTGACACCAAATGGAATCCAGGCAATTTTTTTCAATGATTCCGGTTCTCTGTAAATATTATATCCACCGAAAAGCTCGTCTGCTCCTTCTCCGGAAAGAACAACCTTGACATGACCTGCAGCCTCTTTTGAGAGAAAATAGAGTGCAACGGCGGAAGCATCCCCAAGGGGCTCATCCATATGATACATAACATCTGGAAGGGCATCCCAGAATTCCTGCTTGGATATGATTTTCACATGGTGTTTCAAACCTGCTTTTTCTGCCACTTTGGCAGCTTTGTTTACTTCACTATATCGGTCTCCCTCATCGAATCCCACTGTAAATGCCTGATCTGCGCCAGAGGAAGAAGCCAGATAACCGGAATCCACTCCCCCGGATAAAAACGCGCCGACTTCCACATCACTTAACATATGGTGCTCCACTGAATCCTTTAAATTCTCTGCAAGCTGATTCTGCAGCTGCTCCATATTCGTCTTACGGTCCCATTGGCCTGGTGCAAGCTTTGTTTTGAAATAAGTCTTTATCTCATAGTTTCCGTTTTTATATAAAAGCATATGACCTGGCATAAGCTTATAAATCCCCCTGAAAAAAGTTTCTTCCAGAGGGGAATATTGAAATGACAAATACTGCTCCAGTGCCTTCTGATTTACTTTCCTTTCATAGCCTGGAAATGCAAGGATACTCTTAATTTCAGAAGCAAATACAAAGTGTCCATCTATTTCGGCATAGTACACAGGCTTAATTCCAAAGAAATCCCTTGCAAGCATCAAACTCTGCTCCTGTTCATTCCATACAGCAAACCCAAACATTCCCCTGAGCTTATCCAGTGCCTTCTCCCCATACTGCTGAATAGTATTTATCAGAACCTCCGTGTCAGAATGAGTACAGAAAGAAATGCCGAAAGCCTCAAGTTCTGCCCGCAGTTCCTTATAATCATAGATTTCTCCATTAAAAACAATATGAAGGTTTCCGTCCGCACTTTCCATAGGCTGCTGCCCATCTTCTAAATCAATAATACTAAGTCTTCGAAAGCCCAGCGTGATCTTCTCCCTGCAAAAAGAGCCCTCACTATCCGGGCCCCTATGCTCAATGGCTTTCATCATCCTTTCAATTACTGTCTTCTGATCCTGTCTGTAACCTGTAAATCCACAGATTCCGCACATTTTATCCTCCGTATCTATTTGATGTAGTTTATATGCTGCAACAACTTTTTTACCACAAGTGAATCCCACATGGTCACATCGTAATCATAGTGGTCTGTGAGTCTGCGCCTCAGCTTGTGTTTTCCCTTCTTTTTCTACTTTTGTAGAAATCATCTCTAATTCTACATCTGTAGAATTAGAAAGTCAATCTTATTTTCTACAATTGTAGAATCTATGTCATATATTTGATTACCCGTCATGACATACCCCAATGACTCAGATCTTACAGATTTTCAAACGGTGTGAATGCCTCACTACTGATAAAATGAAAAGCCGGAAAAACGGTCTTTTGTTACAGAGCCATTTTTCCGACTGTATGGTTACCTATATTTAGTCAACTACCCATCACCTAAAGGTAATGGGCTTGGCAGACTTGGCCAAAAAGAACCGATATCAGTCTTGCAAAGACCTTGTATCGGTTCTTTTTGTATTTTCTCATTATCTAATTATGGGAGGATTTTTCTGTATCACCGAAAAAACTTTTATTCCCGCACTTCAAGCCACTGGTCAATGTTCCCAAAATGTACTGCCTGCAGGTTATCTACATCAACCAGTTGCGGGAAGCTGTTTCTGATGATCATGACACCATTTTCCTTATCCTGTTTTTCTCCACCGCCAGCGATGCCTCCCATGGTCCTATCAAGTGTTAAAACCGTTCCATCTTTATAACGCACCTGGTCAATACTAGTTCTGGCATAAAGATCCATGCCATAATCCGTACCTGTGTACTCAAACTTGTTTTTCTCATCTTCATACACCTTCATAGCTTCATCATAATCAAGATATAATGACCATAAAAGGGGCGTTACTTCCATTTTTTTCACTGTGATTTCATAACCTCCAAAATCACATTTCCGGTTCACTTCCAGAGTTGTCGGAGGCTTTACTGCACCCA
>ENA-OQHL01000759-OQHL01000759.1-human-gut-metagenome-genome-assembly--contig:-NODE-759-length-20426-cov-3.915365_pt1 | contig 20426 bp, 19 predicted proteins | sample MGYA00242565_ERZ504723 | MGnify/ENA primary metagenome ERZ504723 (study PRJEB26092, sample SAMD00036211) | human gut metagenome | host: Homo sapiens | study: EMG produced TPA metagenomics assembly of... | reverse complement strand
GCCGGCCTGCCACCGTTTTTCACCAGCAGAACCGTCACGAACGCGCACACGTTAAGCGTCAGCGATGCGATGACGTCCACTGGTAGCCGACGGCCGCCTGCAGACGGATGCCGACGTGCCGGCCGACCGCAATCGCCAACGCGTTGACGATGCCGTACAATCCCATCGCCCGCGCCCCATATGCCGGATCGGAAGCAGCAGCGACACCCACGTCGCCAGACAAACCGTGCCGCATGCGAAGCCACGCCGTTGCACCATGCGCGCCGCGACCAGCATGCCCGTCGAATCGGCAAGACAATACATGACGCCCGCCACGATGTACAGCACCGTTCCCGCAGCCACCAGCAACCTCTTGCTGACCAAATCCGACAGATTGCCCGCGATGGGACGGCAGAACAGAGACACGAAACTCATCGCGCCGGCGATCACGCCCATCAGCGCGCCCGTCGCTCCCATCGACTCGCCATAGCCGGCGATGACCGGCGTGATCACCATGTTGCTGGTCATGAAGAAGAACGTCGCCAGCATCACCAGCGCCACGTCACGGGTGATGAGCCGGTCCTTCCTCGGTTCCGCGGGTTCATCCGGCCGATTTGCCGTTACGCCCGACTGCGATGCTGAAGCTACGCTCATGATTCTCCTGCCTTTCGGGAACGCACTGTACCAGCGTCAATGAAAAACGGCCGCCCGCGTATCGCGGACAGCCGATTCTTCTATGTATCGTTGCCGTTTTGCCTGTCGAAACCTTACAGCGCCTTCGCGGCCTGCTCGACGAATCCTTCCATGCCGTCGATTTCGACGACGTTATCGAAACGCACGTCGGCGGTCTCAAGACCGCGCAGCGCGGCCGGAGCGGTGGTGCCGGTGGCCTTGGCAAGCACGTCCATGCATTCGAAATCGGTGCCGGACGCGTCAAGACCCAGAGATTCGTTGACCACACGCGGGAACTTGTACGGGCTGGCGGTGGACAGCAGCACGCGCGGCGTGAGCGGATCGCGCGGCATCTGCTGCATGACGTAGTAGCCGCATGCGGTGTGCGGGTCGATCACGTAATGGTTCTTGTTCCAGCAGTCCGCGATCATCTCGCGCACCTGGTTCTCATCGGCCCAACCGGTGCCGAAGATGGAACGAATCTTCTTCATCATCGGCTCGGGAACCTCGTAGGCGCCCCACTGGCTCAGATCGTTCATCAGCATGGAGATCAGGCGTGTGTCCTTGTCGGACATGTAATACAGCATGCGCTCCAGGTTCGATGAGATGAGGATATCCATCGACGGGGAAATGGTCTGGAAGAACGGACGCTGACGGTTGTACGTGCCGGAAGTCAGGAAGTCGAACAGCACGTTGTTCTTGTCGGACGCACCACAAGATGCTTGACCGGCAGGCCCGAGCAGTTCGTCGTAATAGCCGGCGAGGATGTCGCCGAAATTACCCGTCGGCCACAACGAACTCGACCTCGTCGCCCACATTGATGACCTGGCGTTCCAGCAGCTGCGCGTACGCGGAGAAGTAATAGACGACCTGCGGCACCAGACGGCCCACATTGATGGAATTCGCGGAGGAAAGCACCACATGCGAATCATCGGCGAGACGTTCGGCAAGCTCCTTGTCGCCGAAGATGCGCTTGACGGCGGACTGCGCGTCATCAAAATTGCCCTTGACCGCGCACACGTTCACATTGGAGCCGGACTGCGTGGTCATCTGCAGCTCCTGCACCTGGCTGACCTTGCCTTCCGGATAGAACACGGTGATGCCGGGCGCCGCGCGTCCGCGAAACCAGCCAACGCGGCCTTGCCGGTGTCGCCGGACGTGGCGGTGACGATCATGATCTTCTCATCCGCGTCGCCATCCGCCGGAGTGGTGCGCGCCATGAAACGCGGCAGAATCTGCAGCGCCACATCTTTGAACGCGGAAGTCGGACCGTTGAACAGTTCCATCACATAGTCATCGCCGAGCGGCTTGACCGGAGTGATCTTCTCGTCGGACCACTGCGGGCCGTACGCCTCGTCGATGCACTCCTTGAGCTCGGCCTCGGTGTAGTCCGGCAGCAGCACGGACAGCACATCGAACGCGATCTGCTGGTAGGACTTGCCGGCCAAGGAAGCGATATCCACATGGGTCTCACCCAAGGAGTCGGTCACGAACAGGCCGCCATCATCGGCGATGCCCTTGCGGATGGCCTGCTTGGAGGTAAGCGAATCGGTGGTGCTGCGTGTGCTGTGGAACGTGGTCACTTGATTTCCTTAGCAATAGAACGGACAGATTACGTCAAACGTGCTTCTCAGTGTACCGGCACAGGTGGGAAGAACGTCGCCTCGCGTCCGTGGAATGGGACGCCGACCCCATACGATTGCCGACGGAAGGTCCTGCTTTTCCACGTGGCACCGCGATCGTGCCGTCCATGTCTTCGCGCGCAGGCGGTGCCATATTTCCCACATGTTTCGAAACCCGGTTTTCCTCCGATCGTTTTCACACGTACACTGCTCTGTAACCCGCGGTACAGCGGATGATCATTCCGAAGTCAAGGAGGGCTTCATGACTGCATCACCTCTTGCGCAAACACCGAACGACATGTTCAACGCGCCCATCGCCGAAGCGGATCCGGAAATCGCCGAAATCCTCGACGCCGAACTATCCAGGCAGCAAAACGGACTCGAAATGATCGCATCCGAGAATTTCGTGCCTCGCGCCGTCCTACAGGCACAAGGCTCCGTACTGACCAACAAATACGCCGAAGGCTATCCGGGACGCCGCTACTACGGCGGCTGCGAGCAGGTGGACAAAATCGAAACCATCGCCCGCGAACGCGCCAAAAGCCTATTCGGCGCCGAATACGCCAACGTACAGCCGCACTCCGGTGCACAAGCCAATGCAGCCGTATTCCTCGCCGTGCTCAATCCGGGCGACAAATTCATGGGACTGAACCTTGCACACGGCGGTCACCTCTCCCATGGTTCACTGGTCAACACTTCCGGTATTATCTATACTCCCTGCGAATACAATCTGAACCAGGAAACCGGACGTGTGGACTATGACCAGATGGAAGAAGTTGCCCTGCGCGAGAAACCCAAAATGATTATCGGCGGCGGTTCTGCTTATTCCCGCGAATGGGACTACAAGCGCATGCGCGAAATCGCGGACAAGATAGGTGCCATCCTAATGATTGACATGGCTCATCCTGCCGGACTGATTGCAGCCGGTGAACTGGATAACCCCGTGAAATATGCCCACATCGTGACCTCCACTACCCACAAGACTCTGCGTGGTCCTCGCGGTGGCGTTATCATGATGGGTAAGGACTTCCCAACCCTGGGCAGAAACTCCGAGGGAGAATCAAGATGATGTCCCAGTTGCTGGATTCAGCCGTATTCCCCGGTATCCAAGGTGGTCCGCTAGAACATGTCATCGCAGCCAAAGCCGTTGCCTTCGGCGAAATCCTGCAACCGGAATGGAAAGAATATGCCAAGCAGGTGAAGAAAAACGCCGCTGTCCTGGCACAAGCCTTGATAGACCGTGGCTTCACCATCGTTTCCGGCGGTACGGACAACCACTCCATGCTGGTAGACCTGCGCAGCAAATATCCCGATTTGACCGGTAAGGTTGCCGAGAAGGCGTTGGTATCTGCCGACATCACCGTAAACAAGAACATGGTTCCGTTCGACAGCCGTTCGGCTTTCCAGACTTCCGGTATCCGTCTGGGTACTCCTGCCATCACAACCCGTGGTGCCAAGGAAGACCTGATGCTCGAAATTGCCGAGATGATTGAAACCGTTCTGTCCAACGTAGACAACGAACAAGTCATCGCAGAGGTACGTGCACGCGTCAATGCGAAGATGAAAGAATACCCGCTGTTTGCTTATTAATAAGCAAACAGAATTAAAAATTAAGAATTAAAAATTAAAGGCTGCGCAATGTTCGCTTTGAACTGCGCAGCTTTAATTTTTAATTCTAAACGCGCTCCGCGCGTTTAGCTCAGCCCTTCTATATTTCCGTCCACAATATCAATGTGTTCGGCTTGTGGTTTCTTGGGTAATCCCGGCATACGGAGAATTTCACCGGCGATGGCTACAATCATTTCCGCACCGTTATTGACCACAATATCCTTGATGTGGAACTCAAAGTTGTTGACTGCACCGTATATCTTCGGGTCGGCAGAGAAGGAGTACTGCGTCTTGGCGATACAGACGGGGTAATGGCTGATACCCATCTGCTCTATCAGTTTGATAACCTTGCGGGAGTGGAGACTGTAAGTCACTACGCTTGCCCCGTAGAGGTTGCAGGCTACCTTTTCTATTTTACGTTCCACGCAATCGCTCTCTTCGTAGGTGAAGGTCAGCGGTTCGGATGGTTTGTTCTCGATAGTATCTACTACCAGATTGGCAAGGTCAACGGCTCCCTCTCCTCCTTTGGCAAAGGCGTTGTTCACGGCAAAACCTACCTCAAGCTTTTCTTCGCAATGGCGGCGGATAGCTTCCACCTCCTCGTCCGTATCACTGGCAAAACGGTTGAATGCCACGATGACCTGCTGGCCGAATGAACGCAAATTGCGTACATGTTTGTCCAGATTGCCGAAGCCCTCTTTCAGTCCTTCCATATTGGGTTCCTTGATGCGGTCCAGACTGACACCGCCATGCATCTTCAGTCCTTGTGCGGTAGCAACGATTATCGTCAGCTTGGGCTGTAGGCCGCTCTTGCGGCACTTGATGTTGTAGAACTTCTCCGCACCCAGGTCAGCTCCGAAACCGGCTTCCGTCACTACATAATCGCCGAATGTCATGGCCATTTTTGTGGCAAGAATGGAGTTGCAACCATGGGCAATATTTGCGAACGGTCCTCCATGAACAAAAGCAGCAGAGCCTTCGGTAGTCTGTACCAAGTTGGGGTTGATAGCATCTTTCAACAGTACGGTAATGGCACCGGCTACTCCTAACTCCTTCACTGTGAAAGGAGTACCATCGAAACGGAATCCCAGAATAATATTTTCAATACGGCGACGGAGGTCGTCGAGGTCTGTTGCCAGACAGAGAATAGCCATAATTTCGGAAGCCGGGGTAATATCGAAGCCCGACTCCTCAGTAATGCCGTTGGTGCTCGGTCCCAATCCGGTGACAATGCTCCGCAAGGAACGGTCATTCACATCAAGTACGCGCCGCCAGATGATTTCTTTCAGTCCGAAGCCGTCTGCCTGATGCTGGTACAAGTAATTGTCGAGCAAAGCGGAAATCATGTTGTGTGCGGAGGTAATGGCGTGAAAGTCGCCCGTAAAGTGCAGGTTTATCTTCTCCATGGGAAGCACCTGGGCATATCCTCCACCGGCAGCACCGCCTTTCATGCCGAAGCAAGGACCCAGCGAGGGTTCGCGTAAAGCCACAATCGCTTTCTTGCCAATCTTGTTCAGCCCCAATGCCAGCCCGATGGACACGGTTGTTTTACCGATACCCGCTTTCGTAGCCGTGATAGCCGTCACCAGTATCAGATTGCTCTTCTTCACTTTCTCTTCATCAATCAGATGCGTAGGAATCTTGGCTATGTAACGGCCATAGTTCTCTACTTCGTCACGCGGGATATCCACACTTTCAGCCACCTGCTTTATCTTCTTCAGCTCTATGCTGCGGGCTATTTCAATGTCCGATTTCATACAGAGTCTTTTCTTTAAATAACAACTTTAATGTTTTGAAAGTTGCAAAAGTACGAAAGATGTGGCAAAGTACAAAAGAATACCGTATTTTCACCTGACCACCTGCATCTTCTATCTATTTGAACCGCGACGTATCCACTGCCTCCCGTTGCTTCTCCTTATATCCACCGAATTTATAGGTGAACGATACGCCGAATTCGCGGAAGCATGAGTAATGATTCGTCACATTCTGCGTCTTGAAACGGATGCGGGGAGAAATCTGTCCCGTCTCAAAAATATCGTTGCAATAGAGGTTGAGAATGGCTTTGTTCTTGGCGAAGCCGTAGCGCAGGGCAATATTCACATTGCCCGACGTAGGCAGGTCGTAGATGCCCTGAATGGCTTTACTATGCACAAATCCGGTCACCGTCAGCTTCAAGTCGGGTTTGGTGGAGAGAGTAAAAGTATTGTTCATCTGGGCAATGCCATAGCATTGCTTTCTATCGAAAGGAATATCCCAGAAATCACCATCCTTTTCGCGATGCCACAAGCCGATGAGGGTAAGACGAGAATTCAACCAATTCTTCACCTTAAACGGTATAGAGGCTTGTATACCTGCTTGTTGCTGATAATCAAAATTGAGTGTCTTGTAGATTTCAACCAGACGTTCGGAAGATTGGTAGAGCGTCTGTACGGAGTAGTCCTTGGTATGGTTGAACCAAGCGCTGAAGATGTATTTGCTCTTCAAAATATAGGTCATTTTAAGCTCATACTCTTGCGCCGGTTTCAGCAACGGATTACCATGCAGCTCAGAGTATCCGCCACCGATGTAAGAGACGGCATCCTGCACCGCCCAGTAGTCGGGATAGTCCTTGTCGCTGCTCAGAGAGAGCTGAAGGATATGTCCCGGTGACGGCATATAGTTCAAGTTGACGATGGGATACCAGTCCCACTGGTTCCAGACGGGAGTCTTGTAATGCTCCACAGCCAGGGAAGCGTCCAAAGCGAGTTTGTCGCCGAAACTCTTGCTGAAACCTGCATAGATATTCCAGGTCTGTTCGCGGCGGCGGGACTTCATATTGCTTAAGGCATCTGAGGAGGTCAGTTGTTCGCCGGTTTCGGGGTCGTAATAATATTGGTAGCTGTTGTCGATGCTGGTAGTATAGATGGCTCCGTAATTCAAATCCCAACCTTTTCCCAGACTGTGCTCCTGGGCCAGAAAGAATTTCCATCGGTTGATGCGTTGGCAATCTTCGGTGTAGAAGTCAAGTTCCTCATCCTGCATGCGGCTATGCAGCAACTGGTCGGACGGGGAACGGTAGTAGGTCAGTTCGGCACCGGCTTTGAGGCCGAAAGGGGTACGATAGTCCAGACGGCCGTTGTGCAGCCAGTCGGTGCTATTGCCATGAGTTGTGGACACCTGCGTGCCCGTCACGCCCGTCCAGTTGTGGGAGGTGGAATAGCCACCGTTATAGACGAAACTCAGCTGATGGTCCTTGGCGATGTTATAGTCCGCCCCTACCCTGAAATTATGGGTATGGCTGCGGCCACGGCCCACCTCATATGTTGTCATGGGGTGAACCGAGCCGTCTGCCAGGGTGTGCACAGCCTCTTTGTCGGTAGTAGAGTAGCCCCGGCCATGGCTGTGCGAGTAAAGAAAATCTGCTGAGAATTTATTTTTGCTGAAGAGCAGGCTGGCGCGTTCCTCAAAGCCTTCGTTATGCTTCTGGCGATACTTGGCATAGAGTTCGCCTTGCCAGGAGTCTGGGCCGCCTGCCGATTGTTTCAAGGTGATATTGATCAGTGCGCCACGCACCTGGTAGCGTGCAGGGGCGTTGTACATCACTTCCGCCTTCTCTATGCGGCTGGCAGGGATGCTGCGCAGCAAGGAATAGAGCTGCTCGGTGCTGAGGGTGGTTACTTTGCCGTCCAGGATAACGGTGACTCCCTGGCCTGCCAACTGCAGCCCGCCATTCATCTCGATGACGCCGGGAAGCTCTTTCACGGCATCGTAGGCATTGTCTACGGGGAGGTTCCGGATAAGGCGGGGCAGGTCGTACACCAGCTTGCCTTGCGCTGCCTTTACGATGGGGCGTTCGCCGGTAATCATCACTTCCGGCAAGGTCTGATAAAGACTGTCCAGACGGGCATCGGTCGTGATAAGGCTGTCGGCGCTGAGGATGCGGTTGTCGTCTGCACCGGAGGTGGTTGCAGTGCCGTTGTTCTCTTGTGCCGAAAGACTGATGCTCAAAGCACAGCATACAATAGGGAGTAAATAGAATCGTTTCATGTTCTTCTTTTTATTTATGTTTATATTCTTCTTCTGCAAATCTTCGTCTGCAAAGTACGGCAGAATCAGCAGAAACTTGTGTTATCAGCGGCTTACCAAGTGTTATCCAGTGTTATCGGGAGTGTTATTTAGTCTTATCGGATGATAGGGTTCACAATATTAATCTTACCTTTGTATGTATAAAAGTAACCGGAAACAAACATGAAACTGCCATTCAAATATATTGCCATACTTGTCATCGTCTCCCTGGCCGGCATCTTCGCCTACCAAGCCTACTGGCTGACGGGGCTCTACCATACCATGCACAGTGAAATGGAAAGGGACATCACCGAAGCCATGCGCATGAGCGACTATAACGAAATGATGATACGCGTGGATAAAATGAAGCAGGACGACATAAACCACGGTGAAGTCAGCGTATCAGCCGGATACAGCGATGACGGAAAATCATTTGTCCGTAGCAGTACCACCATCTCCCGTGAAGATTCTTTGGACAACACCACCCTGCACGAAACCTTCATGCCCAAAGGAGACAGTGTTTACGTGACCCACCCGAACGATTCAACCCGCGTGGAAGTCAGTGTCAGGAAGAACGTTCCTTTGCTCACCAAAGAGGACAGTGTGCTTTTCATCGACCAGCATAGAGAAACGGATAAAGTCCGTTGGATGTCTGCCGATTCTGCCCGAGAGCGTCTGGAAGAAGCAGTCAAGGACTCAGACAGCTCTCCCCAATCCGCATTGAGTGCCAAAGGGGGACTGGATGTGATTTTGCGCGACCAAAACAGTATGCTGGAACTCGCCACCTACCTCCAGCGCGGACTGCATTCGGGACTGGACATCATTTCCGACCCCGACGTAGTGCTTTATGACAGCCTGCTGACTTCATTCCTGCATGACCGTAACATCAATCTTCCCCATAGGCTGCTACATCTTCACAAAGGCAGCAAATGGGACTCTACCATTCTCTATATAGATACATTGGTAAACATCGGTACCCCCGGCTATGTGCCTACCTCAAAAGCCGTGGAATATAATTATTCTTTCGACATCAATACAAATCAAAGCTACCGTCTCATCATGGAACCGGCCGGCATGTTGGTCTTGCGACAGATGTCGGGCATTCTCACCACATCATTCGTTATTCTGATCGTACTCGCTTTCTCCTTCTGGTTCCTGATACGCACCATCCTGAAACAGAAGACACTGGAAGAGATGAAGAGCGATTTCACCAACAACATCACCCACGAACTGAAAACCCCCATCGCCGTAGCATATGCCGCCAACGACGCTCTGCTCAACTTCAACCAAGCGGAGGAAAAGGCCAAACGCGACAAATACCTGCGTATCTGCCAGGAACAGCTTCAGCGCCTCAGTGGACTGGTTGAACAGATACTTTCCATGAGTATGGAACGCCGCAGGACTTTCCGCCTGCACCCGGAGGAGTTTGCAATACGTGATATTCTGGAAACGCTCATCGAACAACACAAGCTGAAAGCGGAAAGCTCCGTCCACATATCGGTGGACATCGAACCGGAAGATTTGAGCGTACTTGCCGACCGTACGCATTTCAGCAACATCATCAGCAACCTGATAGACAACGCCATCAAATATTCGCACGGAGAAGCCGAAGTGGCCATCCATTGCCGCAAGGTAACCGTCGAAGGGCAGAATGAACAGACCGAAATCTCCGTCAGCGACCACGGTATCGGTATTGCTCCCGAGAAGCAGAAGCACATCTTCGACAAATTCTACCGCGTACCCACGGGTAATCTGCACGATGTGAAAGGCTATGGGCTGGGATTGTTCTATGTGAAGACCATGATAGAGAAGCATGGTGGCAGCGTATCGGTAAAGAGTGAGTTGGGAAAAGGAAGTACCTTTACGATAAGGATATGATAACATTATTTGTTAGGGTACTTTACATTACTTGTTAAGGAGCTTTACATTACTTGTAACAAAAGCGACAATTATGGAAAAGATAACTGTACTTCTGGTTGAGGACGAACAGACCCTCGCCATGATTATCAAGGACACATTGGAAGGACAGAACTTCATCATCCACACCGCAGCAGACGGTGAAGAGGGATTGCGCAAGTTCTTCGACCTCCGTCCCGACGTGCTGGTGGCAGACGTGATGATGCCCCGCATGGACGGCTTTGAAATGGTGCGCCGCATCCGGCAGACCGACAAACAGACCCCGGTACTGTTCCTTACCGCCCGCTCCACCATCAACGATGTGGTGGAAGGGTTTGAGCTGGGTGCCAACGACTACCTGAAAAAGCCTTTCGGAATGCAGGAACTCATTATCCGCATAAAGGCCCTGGTAGGCAAAGCTTTCTCCTTTACAGAGGAAAAGCCCAAAGAAACTACCGTTTTTGAAATCGGTGACTACCGTTTCAATTCCGTCACTCAACGACTTGCTTTTGCAGGCAGCACCCCGACTTCACCTAACGCGGATACGGAAGTGGAACTCTCCCACCGCGAGTCCGAGATACTGAAACGTCTTTGCGAGAACCGTAACCAGGTGGTCAACACCCAGAATGTATTGCTCGACCTCTGGGGAGACGACAGCTTCTTCAACTCCCGCAGCCTGCATGTGTTCATCACCAAACTGCGGCATAAACTGGCCGGAGACGAGCGCATCCGTATCGTCAATGTGCGGGGAATAGGATATAAACTAATAGTGAACTAAACTAAAACTAAACTACTATTTATGAGAAAGTTATTATTCATTACTTTTATCTGTTCCTCACTCTGCGCCTATGCACAGAGCGAGATTCCGGAAGACACAATAAAGAACCGGCCTCCCGTAAAGAAAGAGCAGATTCCCTTTTCTCCAAAAGAGAACAAGCGTACGGGCCTTGATGAAAGCCAGCCCCAACAAAGTCTGCAGGGCGAACAGCAGGAAGAGATAAATCTCCATCTCCCTCCCTCCGACTATGTGGAGCCCCTGCCCTGGACGGACATGAAGAAGATACACTTTCAGAAAAACATCTTTGAATGGGACTTCCAGCGTTTCGCCGATTTCCTGCTCTCGCCGGAAGTCGTACTGACGATGTACGGCAGCCATAACACCTATCCTGCAATGGGCTCCATCATGCAGGCTGGCGCAGGAGTTACTTATTACAGTCCCGACGGACATTGGGAATTGAGCGGAGGGGTATATGCCGCCCATTATTCCATCTCCCAACCTTCATCCATTACCGGTGCCCAGTATGCCAAAAGGGATGCCCCCCGAGGTACTCAATGGGACATAGGCTACAATGCCTCCGTATCCTACCGCATCAATCCCTACATGCGTCTACATGCCTTCGGCCAGTATTCGGGCTACGGGAGAAGTAACTCCTTTCATGGATATATGAACCCGATGTATCCGCAAAGCGGTTATGGCATGGTACTGGAACTGAAAGTGACGGACTGGCTCGACCTCAACGGAGGCCTGGAACGGAGCTACGACCCCACCAAAATGAAATGGGTGACTTCGCCCGTCTTCGCCCCTACCATTCGTATAAAGAAATAGAAATAATACAAAGATATTTCCGGAAATAGAGGGAAACGAGTATCTTTGTTCAGTCTGCCCCTATGCGGCAGACAGCAACTGAAATTGTGAACAAAGAACTATGAAACGAATCTTCTTCTGCATCATCATTTTACTTGCAGGCATATCGTCCGTCAGCGCACAGAGTGGGATGCCTGCCGATACGGTACGTACCGCTGTACGTGGCGAAGCGTCTCCCGAAGGCATGTCTCCGTCTGAAAAGGAGCTTCTGCCGGACGTGAAGAATTACGACGGCTTCCTGCTGGATATGGGGCTGATGAATCTGTCCACCCCCACTCTTCCCAAATTCACTTTGGAGATACCGGATGCCAGCAAAGACTATAGCCGCATCTTCCAGTTGAACCCGAACGTGACTTATTCACAAGGTCTTTCGAACATATTCTCACTCAGCAACTCCCGGTATTTCAGTTCGAATCCCTTCGGACTGACGGGCTTCTGGGGCTCTACTGACAACCTGCAAATGGGAAGTTTCACTTTGAAGAACGGCATGCGCATCCATACGTACGGCGAATATGACAAGGACGGCTGGAAAGTGCCCAACCCTTCCGCACTGCCTTGGGAAAAGAACAATTTCAAAGGGGCGTTCGAGCTGAAATCAGCCAACGGATCCTTTGGCATACGCATCGAGGTACAGCAGGGCAGACACGTGCCCTATTGATGCCCATCACTTAACAACAGAATCAATGACAAGAAAGAAAATACTGGTGATAGGCGCCAACGGTTTTACCGGCAGACGCATCCTGGATGATTTGTCCCACAACGTGTTTTATCAGACAACGGGCTGTTCCCTGCACGACGACATCTGTCCCCATTCGGGCAACTATCGCTTTATCCGCACGGATATATGCAACCGCCAGGCGGTGGAAAAACTTTTCCAGGAAGTACAGCCGGATGTTGTAATCAATACCTCCGCCCTCTCCGTCCCCGATTATTGCGAAACGCACCATGCAGAAGCGGATGCCGTCAACATTACTGCCGTGGAGCATCTGGCAGAATGCTGTGAGGCGGGAGGCAGCCGTTTTATCCATCTTTCCACCGACTTCGTTTTCGGTGGTGATACGGACCGACCCTATACGGAGGAGGATATTCCCGCTCCCGTTAATTATTACGGCTACACCAAACTGGAAGGTGAGAAACGTATCGCTGCCGTTTGCAGGGATTATGCCATCGTGCGCGTAGTGGTGGTGTACGGTGCCGCCCTGCCCGGACAGCATGGAAATGTGCTCCAACTGGTGGCAAACAGATTAAGGAACAATGAGGAAGTGTTCGTCGTATCCGACCAATGGCGTACGCCCACCTTCGTGGGAGACGTGTCGCAAGGAGTGGAGAAGCTGATAAATCACCCACAAAACGGCATCTACCACCTCTGTGGCAGCGAGTGCCTGACCATTGCAGACATCGCTTATCGGGTAGCGGACGTATTGGGGCTGAATCGCTCGCTCATCCGTCCCGTCACCACGAAGGAGATGAACGAAAAGACACCACGTCCCCGTTTCAGCGGGCTGAGTATAGAAAAGGCACACCGGGAACTGGGGTATCAGCCGCGCACGCTGGAGGAAGGAATAAAGCAGATGTTCGGATGGTAAATGATGCAGTCGGATGGTAAATGATGCAGGTTGAGGATGGCAGCAGATTCGACTACAGCAACTCCGGCTCTGCCAGTCCTTTCTCTTTGCGATACACACGTACCATCTCCAGAATCACATCTCCATATTTCTCCGCCCCTTTCTTTCCGAAATACGGAATGCGTACAAGCATAGCCTTATCCGAAGGGAGCAGATTGCTGATACCCAGAATTGCCTTCTGCTGAATGACGGTGTATACGGGCAACCCCAACGCGGAAGCTTCTGCATTGCGCCATGCCACCAAGCGGTTGTAAAGTTCCGGATGCAACACATCCGTGGGTACTTCAACAGCCGCAGCATCGCGTTTCCGCTCACGCGGACGTTTCTCTTTATCAGCCTGCTTACTGCTTCCCTGCCCTTCTTTGGCAGCGGCACTTCTCCCTTTGCCTTTACCCTTCTGCAAAGCCGAATCATCAATGGAAAGCAGTGCTTTCTGCTTCAAGTATTCTGCCACATGGAAACCATTCTCCAGCACATAATCCAGCAAATCAGTCTTCAAGTCAAACATTTCCTCCAGCTCCTCCATGGCATCCCGGAGCTTCTTCTTCAACTCTTTATTATCAGAAGTTACCGCACTCGCCATCACCGCATCCAGCGGTTGCAACTGCTCTTGAAAATAAGTGGCGGCAGCGTGTATGCGCCCCTGCAAAGTCGGGTCGGCTGCATAGTCCTGCGCAGTATCAATCAGGCGGGTATACTGGATACCGAACTTCTGGGCCACTTTCGTCACTTTGTCGTGAAAACGTTCCACTTCCTCCTTGCAGGCTGCGAGTTGCTTGGGAAAGAGCTTGTACAAGTGTTCGTCTATCAGCCGCACATACCGCCGCAAAGCCTGCTCCATGGGCTGGAAATCGAACAGGCCCGACAGCAGTTCCAGGAAATAGGTCTGCTGCAAGGAACGGAAGCGTTTCTCGTCCGGCTCGTTTCTCCGTGCCTCCATCGTGAAGGTTTCCACCGCATTGTCATTGATTATGGCTCTTGCAGAAAGCGGAGCACTGAGCACCACTCCCTCCAGCGTCTTGCAGCGGCTCAGGGCCACATACGTCTGCCCATGCGCAAAGGAGGCGCTGGCATCAATCACGGCACGTTCAAACGTCAGTCCCTGGCTTTTGTGGATGGTAATCGCCCAAGCCAGTTTCAACGGATACTGCCGGAATGTTCCTTCAATATCTTCTGTAATCTCCTTGGTTTCCTCATCAAGCACATACTTGGCATTCGTCCACTCTTCCTCCTGAAGTAAGAAGGTAGCGTCACTTCCCTTACTGCGCACTTCAATTCCATCTGCCGACACGGCTGTCACCTCTCCAATCATGCCATTGTAGTAACGGTGTTCGCCGGAGGTGTCGTTCTTCACGAACATTACCTGGGCACCGCGTTTCAGTTCCAGCACCTCATCCGTGGGATAGGAATATTCGGGAAACTTTCCGTCAATCTTGGCACGAAAGGCATACGAGCGTCCCGGAAGTTGTTCCAGCTCATGGTCATTAATCCGTTGGGCCTGATAGTTGTGGGTCACCAGGCGGATGTATCCTTCTTCTTTATCTGGTACGAAATTGGGAATATACCGGCGGTTCAAGGCTTCCAGCACTTGCCCGTCACAACGGTTTTCGCGAATGCGGTTCAGTAATTCAAGAAAAGTCCCATCGTTCTGCCGATAGACTTTCTTTAGTTCTATGGTGCAATATTCCGTCTGCTTCAAGGCCTGGCTGGAGAAGAAATAAGGCGTGTCATAGTATTTGCACAGCATCTGCCACTCATCGTCTTTCACTACGGGAGACAGCTGCTGTAAGTCGCCAATCATCAGCAGTTGCACGCCGCCAAAGGGTTTGTTCCGGTCGCGGAACCGCCTCAAGACGGCATCCACCGAATCGAGCAAGTCGGCACGGACCATACTGATTTCATCGATGACCAATAAATCTATGCTGCGTATAATGTTGATTTTCTCTTTCCCGTAACGAAAACGGTAGGTTGCCTTGCCATCTGCGCTGAATGAGCTTTCGGGCACATAAGGAGCGAAAGGTACTTGGAAAAAGGAGTGGATGGTGACACCGCCTGCATTGATAGCGGCAATTCCCGTCGGTGCAAGTACAATCATCCGTTTCGGACTCTCTGCCCTCAGTTTTCGCAGGAAAGTTGTCTTACCGGTACCTGCCTTGCCGGTCAAAAAAAGATGAGTGCCTGTGTTTTCAATGAATTGCCATGCAAGCGCTATTTCGGGATTATTCTCCATTGATATGTTTATTATTCAACCAATCCGCTCTCTCTCAGAATGATACGGATTTCATCAGTAGCCATATATGATAATAGGACAAAGATAGCGGTTATTTCGTTATCCTTGTCCTATTATTCCATTTATTTGTACCCATCCTGAGAAAGCCCTTTACGGGGCAATCCGGACTATTTCAAGCTACCGCCGATAATATCGAGCAGCTCATTCGTAATGGCCTGCTGACGGCTCTTGTTATACTGTTTCGTCAAATCTTGAATCAACTCGTTGGCATTATCTGTCGCCGTCTGCATGGCTAGCATACGGGCAGCATGTTCCGAAGTATTGGAATCGAGAAGCACGGTAAATATCTTCTGACTCAACACTTTTGGCAGAAGTTCCGCTATCAGTTCGCCGACGGAAGGTTCCACAATGTAATCATTATTAAAACTGCGGGCATCCTCCGGTACATCTTCTGCCGCCTCCTGCGCTACTTGCGTCAGGTCAATGGGCAGATAATTCTCGCGGAGCAGCACCTGCGAACCCATCGATTTGAAGTGATGGTAAATCAGCTCCACATGGTCAATCTGCTTTTCCACAAACTCATGCATCAACTTCTCTGCCAGCTCATACGCTTCAACGTACGAAGGCTTGTCTGCCATCACCTGGTAGCTGCCTTGCGGCACATATCCCATTTTCTTGACGGCTTCCTCCACCTTTCTCCCAACGGGATATATCAGAATATTCTCCTTGCCCAGCGACTGGTAATCTTCCAAAGCCCGTTCCAGCATCTTCGCCACATTCGAGTTGAATGCACCGCACAAGGAACTATTGGACGAAAACGCCACGACCGCTACCCTCGTCACGGGTCTTTTCTCGGTATAGGGCGACTCGAAGGAAGCATCCGTACGCAGAAAGTTCGTCAGAATCTCACTCAGCTTCCGTTGATAAGGCAGCATATTCTCAATCCGCCCCTGCGCCTTATGCAGTTTGGCAGATGCCACCATCTTCATAGCCGATGTTATCTGGCGTGTACTCTTGACGGAGCTTATTCTATTTTTTACCTCTTTCAGTGAAGACATATATCTATTTACGATTTAATTATTTACGATTTACGATTGAGGTAACTTCTGCCTGCGTCCGATTTACAACTTACCATATAGAGTAACTCCAATCGTAAATCGTAAATCGTCCAATCGTAAATCACATGAATTGCCTTGCAACCGCCTCTGCCGTCTCCTCAATCTTCTTGCAGACATCGTCATTGATGGCACCCGTCTTTAAAACGTCGAGTACCTCCATGCGATAGTTCATCTCAAGAGACTCAAGGAAGTTGCGTTCAAACTCGCTGACCTTGTCCAAAGGAACATTCCTCAACAAGCCGTGCGTGCCGCAATAAAGAATGGCAATCTGCTTTTCTACCGGCATCGGGCTGTATTGGGGCTGTACCAGCAGGCGTGTATTCTTCTGTCCCTTGTCGATGGTCAATGCCGTCACGGGGTCCATATCGCCACTGAACTTGGTAAACGCTTCCAGCTCCCGGTACTGTGCCTGGTCAATCTTTAATGTACCTGCCACCTTCTTCATAGCCTTGACTTGGGCATTACCACCCACACGGCTCACAGAGATACCCACGTCAATGGCCGGACGGTTACCCTGGTTGAAGAGGTTCGTATCAAGGAATATCTGCCCGTCAGTGATTGAAATCACATTCGTTGGGATATAGGCAGACACGTCTCCTGCCTGAGTTTCGATAATGGGCAATGCAGTCAGCGAACCGCCACCTTTCACCTTGCCTTTCAGACTGTCCGGCAGGTCGTTCATCTCGCGTGCCACTTCCTCCTGGCTGATAATCTTCGCCGCACGTTCCAACAAACGGGAGTGCAGATAGAAGATATCACCCGGATAGGCCTCACGTCCTGACGGACGGCGCAGAATCAGAGACACTTCACGATAGGCCACCGCCTGCTTGGACAAGTCGTCATAGACCACCAGCGCATGACGGCCGGTATCACGGAAATACTCTCCGATGGCAGCCCCTGCAAAGGGAGCGTAATACTGCAATGCAGCCGGGTCTCCCGCCGTAGCAGCCACCACAATGGTATAGTCCATCGCACCGTACTGGTGCAGGGTATTCACAATAGAAGCTACGGTAGAACCTTTCTGGCCAATGGCTACATAAATGCAATATACCGGATCACCAGCATCAAAATTGGCACGCTGGTTGATGATGGTATCGATGGCAATGGCCGTCTTACCGGTCTGGCGGTCACCGATAATCAGCTCACGCTGTCCACGGCCGATAGGTATCATGGCATCCACAGCCTTCAGACCGGTCTGTAGCGGCTGATTCACCGGCTGACGGAAGATAACTCCCGGCGCCTTGCGTTCCAGCGGCATTTCATAAAGTTCTCCGCCTATCAGTCCTTTGCCATCGAGCGGCGCACCCAGAGGGTCTATTACACGGCCCAGCATACCCTCTCCCACCATGATGGAAGCAATACGCTTGGTACGCTTTACAATGAAGCCTTCCTTGATTTTATCCGTAGGGCCAAGCAACACAGCACCCACATTATCCTCTTCGAGGTTCATCACAATGGCCTTGATGCCGTTGTCGAACTCCAACAACTCGTTGGCTTCGGCATTGCGCAACCCATAGATACGGGCTACACCGTCACTGACTTGCAGTACCGTGCCAATCTCGTCCAACTGTACGCGGGTGTCAATCCCTTCCAGTTGCTTGCGGAGAATATCGGAGACTTCGCTTACTTTTATATTTTCAGACAACATCTTAGTATTTACTATTTTACAATTTACTATTTACTATTTGAAAGAACCCGAATCATATACTGTTTGACCTCTACAACTTACGCATCACAAGACTATTAAATAAGTAAATTGTAAATTGTCAAATCGTAAATCACACGATTCTTCTATTCTTATCAATGAACTGCTGTTTCACTTTCTTAAGCTGCGTAGCAATACTGGCATCCAGACGGAAGTCGTTGATGTCGAAGATAAAACCACCTTCAATGGAGGGATCCACTTCAGTCTGCAGCTCCATGCTGGCATGCAGCAGGGAGGAAGCACTGTCATGGATGCGCTCCCGCACTTCCTGACTGACGGGAACGGCTGTTATCAGCTTTCCTACACCGATATGCTTGTCTTTCCGGTACAAATCCAGAAAACTCAGGCAGATGTACTGGAGAAAGTTTTCCCGCCGGTTCTTCAACACCAGGGTCATGAAACGCGCAAACTCACGGCCCGCAGGAGCATCCCCCACAGCAGCGGTACAGATAAGTGTTAACTTCTCACGTATCGTCAGGATGGGGTTTTCCAATGCCATGCGCAAATCCGGATGTTTCCTGAAGCTACGGTCGAGCATACAAAACTCCTTGTACAGAGTATCTTCTGCCCCCATGCTCTTGGCATATTCCATCAATGCTTTCGCATAACGCATCGAAACGATTCCTATATCCATTTCTTTGAGAATTAATTGTTTTTACTTGCGGCCAGCACTTCATCCAGCATCCGGTCTATCATCTCCATCTGCTCATGTTTCTCGTCCAGATTCTTGCGGATAATTTTCTCGGCTATATCTACGGACAAGACTGCCACCTGGCGGCGAATATCGCGGATGGCCTCTTCCTTCTCTTGCTGTATCTGCTTTTTAACTTCGTCCAGCTCCTTCTGCGCGGCGGCTTCCGCCTGCTTGCGTGCTTCGACGATAATCTTGTCACGCTCATGCATCGCCTCCCGCAGAATACGTCCTTGTTCTTTGTTGGCAGCAGCAATCAACGCTTCACTCTCCTCTTTCAGTTTGGAGAGCTGGGCATTTGCTTCGCGTGCCACTTCCAAAGACTGGTCGATGTAGGTCTTGCGACCTTCCACCATCTTGGTGATAACGGGAAAACCGTACTTGGCAAGCACCACAAACACCACACCGAATGAAAGGAGCATCCAGAACAGCAGACCACTATCGGGTAATAACAATGACATAATTTTATTTACTATTTGACAATTTACGATTTACAATTTGGCTGCGCGGTGATGCTGCACGGACAAATTGTAAATGGTAAATGGTAGATTGTACATTATAAAAAGAATACCAATAAACACACAACTACTGCCAACAAAGCAACACCTTCAATCAAGGCAGCGGCAATAATCATGTTCATACGGATATCTCCGGATGCTTCCGGCTGGCGGGCAATGGCCTCCATAGCAGAACCGCCGATTTTACCAATACCTACACCAGCACCAATAACAGCCAAACCAGCACCAATGGCTGCACCCAGTTTACTAACTCCCACACCTGCCGCAGCAGCTTGCAATAATACAGATAGTAACATAACTTTCAGTTTTAAATGGTTATTTTATTAATATTATATTCCCAATAATCGTATCACTTCACCGCCTTCTCCTTATGCTCTTCCTGCGCCAGACCGATGAACACGGCTGACAGCATGGTGAACACATATGCCTGGATAAAGGCAACCAACAACTCAAGTGCATTCATAAAGATATTGAACAACACCGATGCCACGGTCAGCGTTCCGTTCAAAGCAGGTCCCATACTGGCCGAGATGAATATCAGGCAGGTAAGCACCAGCATTGCCATGTGCCCTGCCAGCATATTGGCAAAAAGACGTATCATCAAAGCAAACGGTTTGGTGAAAATACCGAAGAACTCGATAAACGGCATCATGGGGACCGGTACCTTCAGCCACCAGGGCACATCCGGCCAAAAGATATCTTTCCAATAAGTCTTGGTTCCAAAGATATTCACGGCCAAGAAAGTACAGATGGCCAATACCATCGTAATGGCTATATTTCCCGTCACGTTGGCCCCTCCGGGAAAGAAAGGAATCAGCCCCATAATGTTGTTGATGAAAATAAAGAAGAAGGCCGTCAGCAAGTAAGGTGCGAATTTACGGTACTTCGGACCGACACAGCTCTTTATAATATCATCGTTCACCATCATGATAAACATCTCCATAAGCGAAACGGCGGTACATTCAACGTATATTCCTTTCCAATAAGTAGTCCTCAATCATTGGAAACGGTCACCAACTTCAAGACTCATCCGGTCCGCTTCCTGTCAATGGGTAGCAACGGCACTCTCTGTT
>ENA-OQHL01000758-OQHL01000758.1-human-gut-metagenome-genome-assembly--contig:-NODE-758-length-20509-cov-2.268570_pt1 | contig 20509 bp, 13 predicted proteins | sample MGYA00242565_ERZ504723 | MGnify/ENA primary metagenome ERZ504723 (study PRJEB26092, sample SAMD00036211) | human gut metagenome | host: Homo sapiens | study: EMG produced TPA metagenomics assembly of... | reverse complement strand
TTTACGCCAGCCTATCCGTTTCCGTGGCGCAACAGATCCAGTATCCGGAGCCGGTGTTAAACCCGGAGAGTTGTACGAGTATCATGGTCGGGAAAAAAGCCTCGGCGGATGGTTCCGTGATGACCAGCCACACCTGCGATAGCAATTACCGCACTTGGATGGATATCGTACCTTCCGCCTCGTACGATCACGATACGACAACCACGGTCTATACCGGACGTATGCATACCGAATACGCCGAGGGAACCCGGGGGATGATCGCAAAAGGAACGCTGCCCGAAGCGCGGTCTACGTATCAATTCCTCAACACCGCCTATCCCTGCCTCAACGAGAAGCAGTTGGGTATCGGCGAGACAACGATCACCGGCCGGAAAGCCCTTGTCAACAAGAAAGGTATGTTCATGATCGAGGAACTTCAGCGAATCGCCTTGCAACGTTGCACGACCGCCCGTGACGCGATCCGCTTAATGGGCGAGTTGATCGAGAAATACGGATATGGCGACTGGGGCGAGTGCCTTACGATAGCGGATCCGAAAGAGGTATGGCATTTCGAGGTCTTCGGCGAGGGTCCGGATAAGATCGGTGGCGTATGGGCGGCGATCCGCATCCCCGACGATCATGTGGGCGTATCGGCCAATATCCCCCGTATCTCCAAGGTAGATCCGAGCGACAAGGAGAATTGCATGGCTTCCGCCAACGTATTCGAGGTAGCCAAGCGCATGGGCTTCTGGGACGGGAAGAAACCGTTCCGCTTCTGGGAGGCCTATGGCGGCGGGAACTATTCGGGAGAATTGAAATCCTTCAGCATCCGCGAGTTTTTCATTTTGAATAAGCTGGCGCCATCCTTGCATCTTTCTTATGATGCCGAGGAACTTCCGATCAGCGTAAAACCGGAAAAACCGGTTGACGTGACCGACGTGATGGCCCTTCTCTCCGAGACGTATGAGGGGACGGAATATGATATGACGAAGAACCTGAAAGTCGCCGTCAAGAAAAAAGATAGTAACGAGACAGATACCATTATCAGCCCGGTAGCGAATCCGTGGATGACTACGGATATGGTAAACATGTTAAACGGACTCAGACCGGATGCCGTGAAACGCTACCGCCTTGTAGCCGTGCCGCAATGCTCCTACTCTACCGTGATCCAATTGCGTGACTGGCTGCCCGACGCGGTAGGCGGCGTGGTTTGGATGGCCTATGATAATCCCGGACAAAGCCCCCGCATCCCCATCTTCTGTGGGACGAAAGATCTCCCGGCTTGCTTCAAGGTTTGCGGACAGCACCGTTACCGGGAAGATGCCGCCGTATGGGCTTTCCGTCGTGCCAACAAACTCGCCACCGTACGTTGGGGAGCGACTAAAGATCGTATGAAAGCATCTATCGCCCATTTTACGGAGAAAGGGCAGACAGAACTTCCTTTCGTAGAGAGCCGTTACAAAGAGATTCTTACCCAACAAGGTGAGGAGGCCGCAAAAGAATACCTAACCGGATATACCGCCGATTTCGCCGGAGCCACGATGCTACGCTGGAGAGAAATGGGAGACTCATTCTGGACCCAATTCGAAAGAGGCTTCTAATCACCACATCCGATAGTAAAGACGAGGCACGCCCCGTCTCTACAATAATAATATAAACTTAAATTCATATACAATGAGAACATTCATTCTATCATGCGCCTTAGCGTTAGGTTCCTTGAGCACATTCGCCCAAGGCTACCAATTTACGGATGTAGTAAAGGTACCCGCCACGCCAGTCAAGAATCAAGCATCCACGGGAACCTGCTGGTGTTTCGCCACGACCTCTTTCATGGAGTCCGAATTACTCCGTATGGGAAAAGGGACGTACGATCTCTCCGAGATGTTTATCGTCCGCCAGAAATACATGAACCAGTTGCAGGATAATTATGTCCGCCAAGGTAGAGGTAATATCGGTCAAGGAAGTCTCTCCCACACCTTCATGAACGCTTTCAACCAAGTAGGTATCGTTCCTGAAGAGGTGTACTCGGGTATCAACTACGATTCCGACCGGCACAATCATGCCGAGATGGTAAAATACATCAAGGCAATCGCAACGACCGCCGTGGATATGAAAAAACGGAGCCCGGAATATTACAAACTAATCGATAACCTATTCGATACCTACCTAGGCAAGCTTCCGGAGAAATTCACCTATCAAGGCAAGGAATATACCCCGAAGACATTCGCCGCCTCCCTAGGGTTGAATATGGACGATTATATCGAGCTGACAAGCTTCACGCATCATCCGTATTACCAGAAATTCGAGGTAGAGGTTCCCGATAACTGGGAGCATGCGCAAATGTATAACCTACCATTGAATGAAATGATGGAAGTAGCGGATTATGCGTTGAATAACGGTTACACGGTATGCTGGGATGGCGACGTGAGCGAGAAAGGCTTCTCTTTCAAGAATGGCGTGGCGATCAACCCGGAGGTAAAGAAGGTGGAAGATTACTCGACTACTGACCGTGCCCGCTTCGAGAAAATGGACGAGAAGGAACGTCTGGAGGAAGTCTACAAATTCGAGAAACCTTTCCCGGAAGTAAACGTCACCCCGCAGGTCCGTCAAGAAGGCTTCGAGGCGTTCGTCACGACCGATGACCATTTGATGCACCTTACCGGCATCGCCAAGGATCAAAACGGCACGAAATATTATATCACGAAGAACTCTTGGGGAACCGAACGTAATACATTCGGCGGTTACCTCAACATGTCAGATAGCTTTGTCCGTGCCAAGACGATTTACATCATGGTGCATAAGGACGCAATACCGAAAGCAATCAAGTCTAAATTAGGCATTTAGTACAATGCCCATCGTAAGGCGCTTACAATAGGCATTCAAAGCTCCTTACGATGGGCATCATAAGCTCCTTAGAATGGGCATCTGCGGAAATCACGGATGCCCATCTCTTTTTTCTCTCATCGAACCAGCTTCAACTCCTCAATCAACCTCGGGCATTTACCCCATTTATCGATCATGAAAAGGACATAGCGGATATCTACGCCGATGCAACGTTGCAAATCCGGTTCAAAAGCGATATCACCACTCATCGCCTCCCAGTTACCGTCGAAAGCAAGTCCGATCAAACGGGCGTTTTTATCGAATACCGGGCTACCGGAATTACCACCCGTGATATCATTGTTCGAGAGGAAGCACAGCTGCAATTCCCCTTTTTCATTCGCGTAAGGTCCGAAATCACGGCTACGAACCAGATCCAGTATCTCCGGTTGTACCCAGAACTCATCGCTCGTCGGGTCCTCTTTCTCTAGGATACCTTTATCCGTTGAGTAATAATTGTACCATGCGGCATCATAAGGACGATACCCTCCGATAGAACCATAGCTCAAACGCATCGTGAAATTAGCGTCGGAAGACAAGGCTTTCTCCGGATACATCTCCTTCAAGCCCGCAAAATACAAACGTTCTCCCTTAGCGATATCATACTCCGCATCACCCATCAACTGCTGTAACTGGAAGATAGACACCAATACGGACAAGCTCAGTTCCGCCGCCGGATCTTTTCTCAATTTCTCATATTGCTTCGGATTTCTCAACATCTCGGCGATCTTGTCGTACGACAATAAGGAAGTCTTCTTAAATACATCCGCCGCATATTTCTCATAATTTCCTTTATACTTCTTATCAACGCTCGTATAAATATCCGGCAAGAACTCCGGAGATACACGTTCTTTCGCAATCTTCATCATCGCGGCCAGTACCTTCTGATCCAAAGACGGCTCGTAATCCTTGAAGAACGGTTGGATACGATCCTCTAAAAAGACAGTAATCTCTTCCGGGGTAGCTCCTTCAATATCCACCGATTGCACCATACGGGCCAAACGAATAATCTCCGCTCCACTAGAAAACGCCTCATTCAAATAGGTCAAAGCCTCTCTATATTTATTGGTCGAGGTATATCCTTTTTCCAGCAAATTCAAGACCTCGCCATATTTAGCGCCCCGGGCCTGATCTTTCGCTACCCAATCAGCGAAGGCCGTCTCCTCCGCACGTTTACGTTCGATCACGTTTAGATTCGCCAATCCTTTATTCATACCGATCGAGTTCTTCCAATAATTGGAGCTTCCCGCATACTTAGAGGCATATTTGATACGTACGGCGTCGCTAGCCAACATCGCCTCTTTCCAGATGCCCTGCTTGATGCCACGCACCTCGATACGGGGCTTATTACTATTCTCGATACGCTGTTGCACGCCCCAAGAGCACAAATAACGATCCGTGCTTCCCGGAAAACCGATTGTCATGGCATAATCTTTATCTTGATAGCCTTGCATAGACACCTCCGCTACATATCTCGGGGTATAAGGCTTATTATCCGCATTGTATTCCGCCGGTTTATTATCCGCGTTGGCGTACACACGGAATACGGAAAAATCACCGGTATGCCGAGGCCACATCCAGTTATCCGTATCGCCACCGAACTTACCGATAGAGCTAGGCGGAGCGAAAACCATACGCACGTCACGATAAACATCGTACACCACCAAGAAATATTTATTATTGCTATAGAAAGGGACAACATCAGCCGCTAGGAACTCATTATTTCCCACGGAATCACAAATCACACGACCGATAGAATCAGCCGCCGACAAACGCTGGAACTCATCCTCGATACCGGAGATCTGGCTGTTGATACGATCGCTCACGTCTACGGTCTCTTTCAGGTAACGTACCGTCAAGCCTGGAACCGGAAGTTCTTCCTGTTTACTTTGAGAGACAAAACCATCTTTCAGATAGTCGTGCTCCACACTACTCAACTGCTGGATGGCTCCGAAACCACAATGGTGATTCGTGAAGATCAATCCCTCGTTAGAGACCGTAATACCGGTACATCCCCCACCGAAGATTACCACGGCGTTCGCCACGCAAGGATCCGTCTCACTATACAACTGATCATAGGATGGGGTAAAACCCAACTCAGCCATTCTCGCCAAATTCTGCTTATTTAATTCCTTCAGCACCCACATGCCCTCATCGGCATATAACTGGCCGGAAGCGGCTAAAAGCAACAAAGCCGCCCACACTCTTTTCATCAACTTCATTCTACTCTGATTAGTCTAAATTATTCGATTAGTAATTAATATTTTTCATTTCCACACGAGCCGACAGCCATTCCCTGATCTTCTTACGTTCCGCATCTTTAATGATCGTCTTACTTTTCAGATAAACCAGCATAACCGTATCCGGCTTCGCCGTCTCCGTATTCACGATATACGTATTCGAGCAAGAAGCCTCGACTACATAGGGGAAAAGAACCTTCATCTCCGGGATCAACTCGGATGTCAAACGCCTATAACTCTGATATTTGTCAACCTGTCGTTTTAACGAATCTATCTGGATGGTCTGCGCACGTAGCACCTCCTCGCTATTCTTATATAAATCCTGCATCAAGAGGCTTTTCAACTCATTGATATCCGTGGCCTCTTGTCCGAAGCCTTGTTGCACGACTAAATGCACATCTTTCAATCCATACTTAGGCAATTTAGCCCGGGCGTTAGCGATCATCTCATCCGGTACCGTCTGGCCGATCAAGACTACTTTCACCTCCTTTTTCTCGCTCGTATCCGTAACGACCTTATTCAAGATTTGCGTATTCGGGAAAGTCAACTCCTCCGATACGAAGTTACGTACCCGATCATTGAAATAACTACTCCGGATCAAGTTATAACTCAAGAAAAGGCTCGGCACGATCGTGAAAAAAACAATGATACCCACGTAACGAGTCACGATCTTTTCCCGTTGTTTATCCAAGAAAACTTTCTTCGGATATTTCAACAAACGAACGACAACAAACGTAGCCAAACTGATAAAAACCGTATTGATAAAATACAGATAAAAAGCACCGAAAAAGTAATACAAATTGCCACTCGCCAACCCGAATCCAGCCGTACAAAGCGGAGGCATCAAAGCCGTAGCGATAGCTACACCCGGAATCACGTTACCCTTACTCTTTGTCGAGCTCGCCACGATTCCGGCCAGACCGCCGAAGAAAGCGATCAATACATCGTATACCGTAGGTTGCGTACGGGCAAGCAACTCGCTTTGCGCCTCGCTGATCGGTGAGATCAAGAAATATAAGGTGGAGGTAATCACGCTAAAAATAGTAGCGGTAGCGAAATTACGGAACGAACGCTTGATCAACTCGAAATCGGAGATTCCCAATCCCAAGCCGAATCCCATGATCGGTCCCATCAACGGCGAGATCAGCATGGCGCCGATAATCACGGCCGTAGAGTTCGTATTCAATCCGAGAGAGGCCACAAATGTAGCGAAAATAAGTACCCATAAATTTGTCCCCTTAAATTCGACTCCCTTCTTAATAGATTCTATCGTGTCCAGTTCATCCTCTTTGTCCTGCCTGACGTCGAAATTACGGACAAAAAAATCCATAATCTGTTTATGTAGCAATCCTTTTTCCATGCGGTATTAATCTTGTCCCATATTTATGCAAAGATATTCCAATTGTTTGTTTTTCTAACTATTTAATAGCTTTTTTATGGTGAGATTACGTATATTTGCATTTACAATACAACAACAAGAGATCCTATTTGTATGAAACGATATCTAATGCTTTTATGCTTATTGTTTATGTCCTTTGTCGTTTCATCTCAAACGACCACACCAGACTCACTCAAAAACGCCTTGCAAAAAGCAACCTCCGAACGCTCAAGATTGGAAATCCTTACCAATTTAATGGACATCTCACGAAACGATGACATATTAGTAAACGCTAAACAACTCTATCAAGAAGCCTTAAAAGCGAATGACAATTACTATAAGGAAGCGGCATTGACCGAGATTCTCCGGCATTATATCAACACGGACCAAACCGATAGCGCAAATGTCTATATCGCCAAAGCCGAGCAGGAGCTAAAAGGAGAAGCCAGAACCAGCCTCGTATCGTTCATGAAAATGATCCAAGATACGCGCGTCATATTCTACACATCCGGTGAACCGAGAAGGAAAGTCCTCATGAATTGCCTATTCAAGCTGGAGGAACCCGACAAATTGTCTCCCTATGAGAAAATAGCCTGTAATTATGTACTTGGTATGGCTGTCAGCAACAGCGTCATGGAGGAGAACATGCTTCAGGAGGACTTCAAGCAAGGGAAAGAATATTTCGATAATGTTCTGGCCGAGGCGGAAAAACTGCCCCTACGATATGCGTACAATTTCTTGCCTAACACCTATTTCATGCTATGCGCTTATGCTAGTGACCCTCAAGAACGAGGACAATATGCTACCCGTTACCTAAACACGATCTTGGGCTACTCTAATATCCCGGAGATGAGGAAACGTCCTTACGCAGTCAACAAACGTCAATTATTAAGCGCTTATTCAAACCTTGCCATTAGCGCCGAGGCTATTGGAAAGGATTTGGCGACCTCTTATTACCGTAAGTTCATGAATCTGCTGAAGGCTTATCCGGAATCAGCTAGCGCCGCCCCGGAGTATGAGCTCTACTACACCTCATCGAATTATTACCTAGGTATTAAGGACTATAAGAAATTCATTGAGTTCAGTGACTCTTTGATCAATTTCTCCAAACAGATACCGCTTTACAAGGAACATGTAATCGCCTATGTGTCCGCGAAAGCTGCCGCTTACGACAGCCTCCGGATGTACAAGGAAGCCTATGAGACATCCAAGGAATACGCTGTATTGCTAGACACCTTACGTATGCAAGAACTCAGTAAGAAAATGGAAAATCTGGAGATCGAGAAAGGGGCGAACGAGTTGGTGATCGAAAAGAGATCATTGGAATTGGAATTACAGAAAAGCAAGAAAGAGAATTACCTGTATATATCCTTATTACTTCTAGCTTTATGCGCCGTGTTCTATATCTTTTTCCGGCTAGGCAAAATGAGATCCCTCTATCGAGCATTGCAGAAGTCTAACGAGCTGGTCTTGATAGCGAACCAGAAAGCACAAGAAAGCGAGGAGATGAAGACCGCCTTCATCCGGAATATGTCGCATGAGATACGGACTCCCTTAAACGCGATCAACGGTTTCTCGGAACTCATCACCAACGACGATATCTCCATGGACGAGAAACAGGCTTTCAGCCGTATTATCTATGAAAACTGTTACCATTTGACTTCCATGCTGAACAATCTCCTTGAGATCGCCCAGCTTGATAGCAGCAATGATTCCCTTCCTCTTGTTCCCACACGTATCCATGAGCTTTGTTTACATGAGATGCAACAGGTAAAGAAATATCAAGAGAAGCCGGAGATCAACTATGTGGTGGAAGGCGATAAGGAGAATGATATGATCTTGACCAACCGCGCTTATTTCAGCTTGATCATCTCGCATCTGCTGGCAAACGCGAATAAATTCACGGAGAAAGGAAGCATCACGCTTTCATACCATCAGGATAGCGGAGCCAATTTAGTGACCCTGTCGGTAACAGATACGGGTTGCGGCATCCCTCAAGACAAACAGGAATGGATATTTGAGCGTTTCACGAAGACCAATGATTTCATTCCCGGCTCTGGCCTGGGGCTTACCTATGTCGCTTGATCGTTAACCGGCTAAACGGTAAGATAAAGACAGATCCGTCTTATACGAAAGGCTCACGCTTCGTTATCACGATGCCAATCGCCACGCCGTCCAAACTGTCCAAACCTACCGATTAACGAAAGAAACGTCCTACGTACGGGAGTTCTCGTAAAGGTAAGTCCCTTTTAACCATAAATGCGATGAATATGCCTAATAAGATCGTGCGGTATCCTAGCCGAAGCCACTCAGACTGTATCGGGAGTGCCATGCCTGCCACGTATAGCACAGCCGCCACACCGAAATAAAGAAACGCGGATTTTAAGTCGTACTCGATCGGGAACTTCTTTTGTCCCACAAAATAAGACAGAAGCATCATCAATAAATTACAAAAGAACGATGCCCACGCACAAGCCATATAACCCTGCGAGGGACCGAACAGCAAGATGATAGAGACCGTGGCCACACATCCGATCGTGGAGAAATAGGCGCCCCATCGTGTCTGGTCGATCAGCTTATACCATAAGGAGAGGTTGAAATAAATACCGAAGAACAACTCGCCCAGCATCACGATCGGCACCACCCGTAATCCGGGATAATAGGCCGGACCGACAAAGTACTTCAAGATATCGATATAGAACATTACCCCGAGGAAGATAAACAAGGCGAATATGATGAAATATTTCATCGCTTCCGAATAGGCTTTCTTATTATCATCGCTCTTGTTTTTAGCGAAAATAAACGGCTCATAGGCATACCGGAAAGCCTGCGTGAACATCACCATCACCACGGCGATCTTGAAGCATGCGCCGTATATACCCAATTGCTCATTCGCGTACTCCTTATCATCAAACAAGAATGGAAACAGGATCTTATCTGCCGTCTGGTTAAAGATACCGGCAATACCTAGAATGAGGATCGGGAAGGAATAACGCAAGATTTGTCTCAATACCGTTCCGTCTACTTTCGCCCGTATGCCCGGCAAGATATCCGGGATCAAAAGCAATAAGGTTATCAGTGTCGTAAACACGTTCGCCACGAATACATAGCCTACCCCATAATCCGGACGATAGAACCAGCTTATCGCCTCCGGATAGTGCGTATGCAACCACGGACAAGTGATCAAGAAGAATATATTCAAGATAATATTCAAGAAAATACTCAGCAACTTAATCCCGGCGAAACGCCATGCTTTTCCCTTATACCGAAGATAAGCGAACGGAATGCAACAAAAAGCGTCTACCGCCACGATACCCGCCATCATCCCGATATACTCCGGATGGTCGCCATATCCCAAGCCGGCACTAATAGATGGTAATAAGGCGAAAACCGCTACGCTAAACAGCGCCGAACTTCCCAGCAAGCAATACAGCACGGAAGCGTACACCCGCATCGGCTCTTGCTCCTCTTTCTTATTGATGAAACGGAAGAACCCCGTCTCCATGCCATAAGTAAGCAAGACCAGCAACAGGGCTGTCCAACCATATAAATTCGTCACGATCCCATAATCCCCTGTTCCGGCCAACACACGTGTGTACATCGGCACCAACATCCAATTCAGGAAACGCCCCACTATACTACTCAATCCATAAACGGCTGTCTCTTTAGCGAGCCGCTTCATTCCTCCTGCCATATCGTATCTGTCTAATCAAATAAAGAACCTTGTTCCCCCACCCGGCTACGTCCCAGATGGGTATAAGCTAAATCGGTGACCTCACGGCCACGGGGCGTGCGTTTGATAAAGCCCTCTTTGATCAAGAAAGGCTCGTACACTTCTTCTAGCGTTCCGGGGTCCTCGCCCAAAGCCGTGGCGATCGTCGTTAATCCGACCGGGCCTCCCTGGAATTTATCAATAATCGTCGTCAGCAACTTATTATCGATCTGATCCAAGCCATACCGGTCTATATTCAACGCCTCCAAAGAGAAGCAAGCGATCGCCTTATCGATATCTCCGTTCCCCTTCACTTGAGCGAAATCACGCACACGGCGCAATAAAGCGTTGGCGATACGAGGCGTACCCCGGCTACGGGAAGCGATCTCCCTAGCGGCGTTCAACTCACATTTTACATTCAAGATATTAGCACTACGGAGCACGATCTTCGTCAGCGTCTCCATATCATAATACTCCAAGTGCATATTGATACCGAAACGGGCACGCAGCGGACTAGTCAGCAAGCCGCTACGGGTCGTAGCGCCAATCAATGTAAACGGAGCCAAATCGATCTGTATCGAGCGAGCGCTTGGTCCTTTATCGATCACGATATCGATCCGGTAATCCTCCATAGCGGAATATAGGTATTCCTCCACGATCGGGCTCAACCGGTGAATCTCATCGATAAAAAGCACGTCGTTCTTCTCCAGCGAGGTCAATACCCCGGCCAGATCTCCCGGCTTATCCAGCACAGGCCCCGACGTGACCTTGAAACCAACCCCCAACTCGTTCGCTATAATATTCGACAACGTCGTCTTTCCCAACCCGGGAGGTCCATGCAAAAGCACATGATCCAGCGCCTCCTTACGCATGCGGGCAGCCATGACGAACACCTTCAGGTTCTCCACCACCTTCGCCTGCCCGCTGAAGTCACGGAGCGAAAGCGGCCGAAGCACGTTCTCGTACTCTCGTTCGTTTTCCGGCATCCGGGCATCCCTTATATCAAAATCATCTTCCATATTCACGTTCATTGACTTGCAAAGATAATGTTAAACAACACATTCACGAAAATAGATGTATAAAATATTTTTCTAACAGTGAGAAAAGCATATGTTTGCTAAAGGGACACCTTTAAAAACATACTACCATGAAACTTATACTCACAATCTCTGCGATGATCCTGTTCCTGATAACGGGATGCGAAAGTGGTAAGCAACCGGCTAACGACTTTTTAACCGTGGATATCACGGCAAATTATCCGAAGAAGGAACTGATTCTTCAAGACTTTTTGGATGTGGAATACATCCCATTAGAAACGAATGAGGAATTCATAACCTCAGCCAGCATGCAAGCCATCGGCAAAAATCTCATAATCCTTAGAAACAAGAACGGACAAGACGGAGATATATTTATCTTCGACCGGACCGGAAAAGGCCAGAGAAAAATCAACCGCAGCGGCCAAGGTAGCCAAGAATACACGAATATCGGGTCTATTGCCCTCGATGAGGAGAAAGGTGAGCTGTTTATCAACAACTACTATTCGAGCCAGTTTATCGTATACGACCTGTCCGGAAACTTTAAGCGAACTTTAAAGTACGATAAAGATTTTAATTTCAATAGCGGGAAGATATACAATTTCGATCAAGACAACTTAATCTGCTACGATGAGATTGGCAATTATAAAAATCTGAGAAAAAGCGCATTTTGGCTCCTGTCCAAACAAGACGGGAGCATTGTCAAGGAAATCGAACTCCCTTATGAGCATAAGATATCACCGTTTTTATCAAAAGGAATTTGGTCCGCAGGACCTCGTAATACCGAATTAATTTCCCAAAATGGAAGTTGGGTCTTAATAGAGCCATCTACAGATACGATTTATAGTTATTCCCAAGATCACTCTATCAAACCCTTTATCGTAAGGACTCCACCTATCCGCTCTATGGCCCCGGAAGTATTTCTTTATCCAAGTATTCTTACCGACCGGTATTATTTCATGCAAACAACAAAGAAACAATGGGATTTTGAGAAAGAAACCGGATTCCCCAGAACCGACTTGGTATATGATAAACAAGAGGACGCTATCTTTGAGTGTGTCGTATATAATAACGATTTCGTAGATCAGACACCCGTTGATATGTGGTACGAACACGGAATACTAAAGATCATCAATAACGATGGGATCGCTTTCATAAAGAAACTAGAAGCCAATGAGTTGGTGGAAGCCTACGGGAAAGGTAAGCTGAAAGGCCGCTTGAATGAGATCGCAGCGGGATTGAATGAGGAATCCAACCCCGTGATTATGGTGGCTAAGTATAAGGAATAAAAACTTCTTACTTATTGTCTATTTTTCCCAGACTTGTTTTTTATTCGTACATGTTTTTCGGAAAACACGTACGTGAATTCCCAAAAACACGTACGTGAATCCGTGAAAACATGTACGTGTTCTTACGGGAATCCGACAAGCATATTTATCCGTCTTACTATCAGTAGTTATAAATCGACTTCATAGTAAGATATTATTGTTGAAAATTTACTTCTAAAGATACGGTTCCTCTCCTATATTTTATGTAACTTTGCTTATAAGTCGCATAAAAATATAGGACGATATGAACCAGACAATTTATCCCATCGGCATACAGAACTTCGAGAGCCTTCGCAAAGATGGTTATCTCTATATTGATAAGACCGCCCTAATCTACCAATTAGTAACAACCGGACGATATTATTTCCTCAGCCGCCCCCGACGCTTCGGGAAAAGCTTGCTGCTGTCCACGCTGGAGGCCTATTTCCAAGGAAAGAAGGAGCTGTTCGAGGGACTGGCAATGGAGAAATTGGAAAAAGACTGGATAAGATACCCCATCTTACATTTGGATTTAAATGCGGAGAGATATTCTGACCCTGGGGCATTAGAGAGTATATTACGACGTTATCTGAACCTTTGGGAAGACCTGTGGGGAAAGACGAGAGAGAGATAACACCATCCGATCGTTTCACCGGCGTGATACGCCGTGCCTATGAGAGAACAGGACGGAGAGTGGTCATACTGGTAGACGAGTATGACAAGCCTTTGCTACAGGCGATCGGGAATCTGGAGTTACAGGAGGCCTACCGCTCTATACTGAAAGCGTTTTACGGCGTTCTGAAGAGCATGGACGGATATATCCGCCTAGCGTTCCTGACCGGCGTGACCAAGTTCGGCAAGGTAAGCGTATTCAGCGACCTCAACAACCTCATGGACCTGTCGATGGATAATCGGTACGTCGAGATATGCGGCATCACAGAGAAAGAGATACATGCCTATCTGGATGACGAAGTGAAGGAACTGGCTGATACCCAAATGATGACCTACGAGGAAACCTGCCTAAAACTCAAGCAACGCTATGACGGATACCATTTCACCGCCAAGTCCGAGGGTATATACAATCCATTCAGCCTATTGAATACCTTCGCTAAGATGGAATTCGGAGACTACTGGTTCGAGACCGGAACACCCTCCTACCTCGTGGAGCTGCTCAAGCACACCCATTACGACCTCTACGAGATGGCCAACACGGAGACCGACGCCGATGTGCTGAACAGCATCGACTCCGCCTCGAACAATCCCATACCCGTCATCTACCAAAGCGGGTATCTGACCATCAAGGGCTATGATCCTGAATTTGGCATTTATCGACTGGGTTTCCCGAACAAGGAGGTGGAAGAAGGTTTCGTCAAATACCTACTTCCTTTCTATACGAGCATACAAGCCTCTAAGACCCCCTTCGAGATCGGACAGTTCGTTCGGGAGATACGGTCTGGCAATTACGACGCCTTCTTCCACCGCCTCCAAAGCTTCTTCGCCGACACACCCTACGAGGTGATCGCCGGGCAAAAAGCCGGAGCAAGACACGGAGCTGCATTACCGGAACGTCCTCTTCATCGTCTTCAAGCTGGTCGGCCTGTACACGCAAATGGAGTACCATACCTCGAACGGGCGTATAGACCTCGTATTGCAAACCGATCGCTATGTATATATCATGGAGTTCAAGCTCAACGGAACCGCCGAGGAGGCCCTGTGGCAGATCGAGGAGAAAGGCTACGCCCTACCTTTCGCCGGAGACAATCGGGAGGTCTTCAAGATCGGCGTGAACTTCTCCTCTGAAACCCGCAATATTGAGAAGTGGCTGGTAAGGTAAAAAGCCTGCTTTTATCCATATATACTTACTTTGCCGATGAAGTATATATCCTATGCCCGGAGAAGATATACTTCAAGTGGCATCGAAGTATATCTTCTCCCCAAAAAGGCTCCTCAAGTGAATAACTAATCATTTCCCAACTCGTAAGCTTACGGCTACCCCTACTCGTAAGTTATTCATTTGACAAGCCATAAGCAGATGGTTTGTATCTAGCGCAACAATCTGTTATTCAACACATTTACGACAGAGATAAAAACCGTTCAAAAAAGTCGGACTCTCCAGCCGGAATATCCTCGCCTTTTTGTATTATCTTTATCGCCAACAAATAATACGCAGATGAAGAAAAACATTGTTTTCCTGTTAATTCTAATACCTATTATATGGATCTCTTGCGACGGAGTGGGCCATCAAACCATAGACTTCCGAAAAATAGAGAACCTTATGCCCCAACATCCGGATAGCGCCTTAATGCTCCTTGAACAAATAGAGAACAAAGAAAACCTATCCCGAAAAGATAAGGCACATTATTATTTGCTGTTAACAGAAGCACAAGACAAGACTTTTGTTAAGCATGAAACCGACTCGCTGATCACGATCGCGACGGATTATTATGAGGAAACAGACGATCTGGAACGAAAAGCGAAAGCTTGGTTCTATAAGGGGCGGATCAACCAAGACTTAAATCAGCCCCTAAAGGCACAGGAATATTATCTCAAGGCATTGAGAGAAGAGGAACAGATTAAGGACTATGCGTTACTCGGCAGAATCAATAATAATATAGGTATGCTCTATACCTACCAAACGGTTTACGACAAAGCGTTACCCTTTCAGAAAAAGGCCGTTGAGGATTTCCGTATGCTAAAAGACTCAATGGGGCAAGTATTTGCGTTACGGGACTTAGGCCGAACCTTCTTGATGCTGGGATATCAAGACAGTGCGATCATCTGTAACCAAAAAGCGATCGCCTTAATGGGAAAGAACATCCTCCCTTCCGTTTATACGGAATTGGCCGGCCTTTATATAGAAGAACAACGCTTGGAAGAAGCACATGGATTATTACAGACATCTTTACAAAATATAGTGAAACCACAAGCCAAATATCCCGTATACCTAGTGCTTGGTGAACTTTATAAAAAAAACTGTCAAATTGACTCAGCTCGTTTCTACCTACAAGCATGCGCAGATTCCGCACCTTTGCCTAAGACACGTGCCGGAGGACTTTTCCAGTTAAAAGAAATCGCCTTCGCTCAAAAGCAATGGGAGCTAGCAGCTTCATTATCCCATAGATACGAGTCGATACGGGATTCTATAGAAAAGGAAATGCAGGCCGAATCTATCCGGAATGTACAAGCGTTCTATTCATACAATGACATTGAGCGAGACTTATGGGAAGCACGACTTTACGCTTCCCAACAGAAGTTCTTTTATACTTTATCCATAATAGGCTGCCATGTTCTACTAGTAGGAAGCATTTTCACGTTCATCCGTTATAGGCAGGAGCGAAAAAACGCATTACGACGATTAAAAGACAATGAGAAACAAATCCTTAAAAAAGAGCAAGAGATAAAAGACTTGTCCTCTGTCAAGAATAGTTTGCTACATGACATACAGGAACATAAAATAAAAGAACAACAACAGGAGAAATTATCCCATATCAAAGAAAGCCTGGAGCGAGACATTTCCATCCTCAAAACAGAGAATTCCAATTTAAGAAACCAAGAGGAAACAAGGAAGGAGAAGTTAGCGCAATTACAGGTAGGACGATTGTATGACAAGTTTCGCTCCCCCATATCTTGGACTCCAACAAACGACGATTGGAACAAGCTTTTCGTTACGGTAGAAGCGTGTTTCCCCAACTTTGCGATAGGTTTACAAGAGTCTGTTCCCTTGAACGAATCCGAGAAAAAGATCTGCTATCTGATCAAAATAGGGGTAAAGCCGGGAGCGATCGCGATCCTACTCAATTTGGGAAACGCCTCCATTTATCGAAAAAGATTATATGAGAAGTTAACTGGCAAGAAGGGAAATGCCAAAGATCTAGACTGCTATATATCTAATTTATAACACTATACTAGATATCAGCCAAGGAACTAAACAAAAAATGCACAAATCTTTTTTGCATAATTATGCTCTTGTTCGTTTTTTGTTCATTTTTCTGTTGCTTTTTCACTGATCTTTATCAACACAAATCGTAATTACACTACTAATAAAAATAGTAATAGCGTTATGAAAACACATTTGTTAGCCTTATGTATTCTTTTAGGATCATTTCTCTCCATCACATTTGCTTATGGAGATGACATCCCGGCACACGGGAAATGGGATGATGAACGTTATCGCTCCATCCACGTATTACCTCCTACCTTATCTATAGAAGGAAATATTTTGAGTGTTCATTTCACGGAAGCATTAAATGATCTAACGATCCGCATCATGGATCATGCAGGTAATATAATGTATGAGAATATACTTTCCGGAGAAACAGGAGATATTATCAACATTCCATTGGACGGGATAGAAACAGACACATACCAAGCAGTCTTGATTCATAAGTTAGGATGGCTAGTTGGAGAATTCGAGATTAAATAAAGCATATGGCAATCCCTAAAATCATACATCAAGTCTGGGAGGGGCGTACAGAACCATGTATGCCCACCCGCTTACAAATCTTGGCAAGAACTTGGCGAGAGCAGAATCCAGATTGGGAATATCACCTTTGGAACGGAGAGGAAATGGATGAGTTGGTAGAAAAACATTTTCCGGAGTATCTTTCCATGTATAGAAGTTTTCCATACAATGTACAACGTTGGGACACGATTCGCTATATGATATTATATGTATATGGGGGAGTCTATACGGATTTGGATACGGAATGTTTTAAGCCTATCGAGCCATTATTAGAAGACGTGATGATAGGATTTGGCGAAGAGCCCCCGGAGCATAATTTCAACTCAAGTATGTCCACCCTAATAGGAAATGCATTTATGGTTTCTGAGCCAAGATGCGGAGGATGGATAGACATTTTAAAAGAAATTACTGATGCAATGTTACGGGACTATCCAGCACAAAAGGTGATGCATACAACAGGCCCATTGATGATATCACGGATATTTAATACCTTGAAGAAAAGATACAAGGTTACTCTTTTCCCTTATTCAAAAGTAACGCCTGTGACGAAAGATGACATGGGTTCATATATCTATCAGGGAGAGACCGCCTCATTCCATGAAAAAATAAAGGAAGCATATTGTTCTCATTATTTTTTTGGTAGCTGGGGTACGAATTTTTCATTTTACAATTAATGAACGATATGAAAGAGTTATTCATTCAATACAAAGGCATACTAAAAGACCTACTCCGTTACGGGGTACTGAAAACAGAGGCTCTAGAGCATACCGGATTGTATAACGGTAAGCTAGGCATGACTATCCTATTTTATGAATACAGTCGTTATAGTGGAGATGCTTTATATGAACAATTCGCGGACGAGATATTAGAATCTATAATGGAGCTTCCGGATGATTTATCTCTTGATTTGTCAGATGGATTATGTGGCATTGGATGGGGAATCACCTATCTATTAAGAGAACGTTTTATTACCGGTGAGATCAAAGATGTATTATCGGATATAGATATAAAGATACAAGAAACAGAAATTTTGAATGACGATACACTAAAAGATTATCATACATATTTAATGTTTAGAAAAGAGTACATAGGAGAAGATGCACAAAGAGATTTGCCATATAGTCCTTATAGAGAGAGCTATATACAGAAAAAAATTTGGGAAACTTGTTTTTCTCAAAATCAATTAGAAATGAATCAATAATTTAATTACCATGAGCTCTAAGCAACAGGACTATACCGAATACACTGTCGATTTATCACAATTGACAAAAGAACGCCCTTTAGGGGTAACGGGTATATTGCGCTGCCAAAACAGTGCGGATTTCCTAGACGCTTGCATAGAGTCCTGTATTGAAGGATTAGATGAGCTGATTGCGGTATATCACAATTGTACAGATGAGACAGCTAATATACTTAAAAGAAAACAGAGCAAATACCCCTACAAGATCAAAATCTTTGAATACCAACCCTATATCTATCCTATAGATTTAACGGATGAACAATTCCAAGAGACCATGAATTTGCCGAAGGATTCAATTCATCTCCTTTCCGGATACACGAATTATGCGATTTCAAAAGTAACCTATCGCTATGCGATCAAGATAGATTCAGATCAGCTATTTTTTTCCGAATCATTCAAAAAATATTGTGATGCCTACCGCACCGAGCAAAAAGTCCGGATCAACCCTTTGGAACAAATTGCTTATAAGCTATATACATCTTACCTGCATAATTTTAAAAAGGACAAAAGTCCAAAAAGAAAATGGCAAGACTGGTTAGCGATAAAGATGGTTCCTTTCTAATTTTTCCTATTTGAAAAAAAGAATCAAGCAAGATAAAATATTGGTATCCCTCTCTGGTATCAATGTGTTACAAAAAAACGGAGAATGGCTTACTTTTTTAGGAGACGAAAAGATAGACACAACCTACCGGGACATTCTATGCCCATTCAACGGAGTGCGAGATCTTTTCTTTTTCGAGGTCTCTGAAGAAATGACCTACCAAGCTTGTTATTTGCCAAAAGCTCCCGGCTACAATCAAGTTCTGGAAGTAATGTTTCACAATAAAAAGCTATTTGATGGTGGTCTGATATGGTTTCATTTACGTCCATGTCTTCAAAAGCACACTGAAACTTATCAATATTGGTATGAAAAAGCAAAGGATCGCTTCATTTCTCTAGAAAAATTCAAGAAATGTAATTATTCAAAGCTGAAAAGAAGGAAAAATTTATTCATACGTTCACGCTTTGAATCCATGTTTTCTTATTTCTATTCTGCGCAACGTCATTCAATTCCTTGGCGCACATTGGAAAATTGGAGACAAGAGGAGTCTCAAGAAAAGATGAGTTCGCTGGATTTGGGAAAATACAAAATCGAGTTTGATACAATCATACAAGAATATATAAGAACTGCTATTCAAGAATATGAGGTCCGGGATACCCTAAGACTCATGCTTGGCAACCATTCCATAAAAAACGCATTGTTCGTATATATACTGTCTTTCATTTCGAAAGAACAAATGGATTATATACGTTCCCGTATCGCCGGAAAATCTATCGAGGAGTCTATTCACAACATCTCTAATTTCTTGAATCATTTTGAATGGATAGAAAAGAAAAGGAATACCACAAATAACTTTAATATAGATAATCATCTTTGGACAAAGCTTTTATCTCCATATAAAAGATGTTGCTTGGTTTACCTAGTGGACAAGGAAGAATTGGCTCATATATCGACTTTTTTACAAAAAGAAGAGATTCCAATTCTATTATTATCTGAATATGAGATTCCAGATGATACAGAACTACCGGAAACAGTTACAGCTGTACAAGTTGAATTTTCCGAACAAAAGGTATTTGAGAATGATAGCATTGAACAAAATTTTCCTAGACTGTTCTTATACGCAAATACGTTTGAGACGATTTTACGAATCTTAAACCCAAGTAAGGTTGTTTGTTTGACATCAAGCAAAACTTATCAAAAAGAATTATTGCTAGGCTTTGCAAAAGATTTAAATACTAAAAATTGAGTGTTGGTAAGATGAATACAGAAAAAGACATATTATTACGAAGAATAGCGAATCATCTGATTTTGCATTCAATCGACATAGAGGATATTGGTTTATTCCATGGAAAGATGGGAGTTGTGCTATTCTTTGCGCACTACGCAAGATATACAGACTCAGCTATATATGATGACTTTGCAGGGGAACTGCTCGAAGAAATCTGCGAGAATATTCCAGAGACATTGCCTATAAATCTGGAGACTGGATTATGTGGAATCGGCTGGGGAATCGAATATCTAATTCAAAATGGGTTCATGGAAGGGGGATTCCAATGAAATCCTTACAGAAATCGATAAAAAAGTCATGGAGCGGGATTTACGAAGAATAAAAGATCTTAGTTTGGAGACAGGACTAATGGGAATATCTAGTTATATAAATATACGAATTAACAACGCAGATATAACAGCAATTCATACAAATTTCGATGATCTATTTTTATTAGAATGGAATCTTA